>Ga0102595_100119_pt1 | contig 112102 bp, 120 predicted proteins | sample Araplaol_mTSA_r2_2_FD_76864 | JGI IMG/M metagenome (GOLD analysis project Ga0102595, IMG submission 76864) | Arabidopsis root microbial communities from North Carolina, USA - plate scrape MF_Col_mTSA_r2 (SPADES assembly) (version 2) | ecosystem: Host-associated > Plants > Roots > Endosphere... | reverse complement strand
TGCTGCACCTGGACATCAAGCCGGCCAACATCTTCGTCACCGACGACGACCGCGCCGTGCTCATCGACTTCGGCGCCGCGCGCGAAGTGCTCAGCAAGGAAGGCATCTTCATCCGCCCGATGTACACCCCTGGCTTCGCGGCCCCCGAGATGTACCGGCGCGATTCGTCCATGGGCCCGTGGACCGACATCTACGCCATCGGCGCCTGCATCTACGCCTGCATGCAGGGCTATCCGCCCAACGACGCGCCCCGGCGCATCGAAAAAGACCGCCTCAGTCTGTCGCTGTCGCGCCTTCGCGGCGTGTATTCGGACAACCTGATCGAGGTGGTCGAGTGGTGCATGTCGCTCGACCCGCTGTCGCGCCCGCAATCGGTCTTCGCGCTGCAGAAGGAGCTCAGCCGCGAGGGCGAGCGCCGTTACACGAAGCTCACGGTGGGCGAGAAGGTGCGCCTGTCGATCGACAACATCCGCTCCTTCGACAAGAAGGGTCTGCCCAAGGCTGCCGCGCCCACCACGCGCCCCGCATGACATCATGAAATTCTCCGTCTTTCAGGTCAGCCGCAAGGGCGGGCGTCTCAAGAACGAAGACCGCATGGGCTATTGCTACACGCGGGAATCGGGGTTGTTCGTGCTCGCCGACGGCATGGGCGGCCACCCGGAAGGCGAGGTGGCGGCGCAGCTCGCGCTGCAGACCATCGCCGCGCTCTACCAGCGCGAGGCGCGCCCCACGGTGAAGGACGTGAAGTCGTTCCTGGCCGAATCGGCCATGGCCGCGCACCAGCAGATCATGCGCTACGCGAGCCACAAGGCCATGCTCGACACCCCGCGCACCACCGTCGTCGCGGCGGTGCTCCAGGGCAACACCGCCACATGGATGCACTGCGGCGACTCGCGCCTGTACGTCGTGCGCGACGGCCGCCTGCTGGTGCGCACGCGCGACCATTCGCATGCCGAGCGACCCAAGCCCCACGGCTCCGACATGCCCGTCAACCGCAACCTGCTGCTGACCTGCCTCGGCTCGCCGACCACGCCGCTCTTCGACGTTTCGGCACCGCTGCAGCTGCAGCGCGGCGACCGCATCATGCTGTGCTCCGACGGCGTCTGGGGCGTGCTCGACGACGAACTCATCGTGCACACGCTTTCCTCCGGCAAGCCCGTGTCCGACGCAGCGCCCGACCTCGCCGAGATGGCCCTGCGCAAGGGCGGAAGCCACAGCGACAACGTCACGCTCATCGCGCTCGAATGGGAAATGCCCGACAGTGCGGACGACCGCAGCGGGGTTTCCACCGAGACCATCGAGGACGGCGTTTTCGCCTCGACCATCCAGGCCGGCATGCCCGCGGACAACGAGATCGACGATCTCGACGAAGACGCCATCGAGCGCTCCATCGCCGAGATCAACGAAGCCATTCGCCGATCGGCAGCGCGCAAGAGCTAGCTGAACGGGCCGCGCAATGGCGGCCGACTTTTTTCTTTTTTTGGATTCGACAATGACTGCTTTCACACGAAGCGGCGGCCGCGCCGCCGACGAGCTGCGCCCGGTGCGCATCACCCGCGGCTTCACCATCCATGCCGAGGGCTCGGTGCTCATCGAGTTCGGCCAGACCCGCGTGCTGTGCACCGCCTCCGTTGAAGAGAAAGTGCCGCCGCACAAGAAGGGCAGCGGCGAAGGCTGGGTGACGGCCGAATACGGCATGCTGCCGCGCGCCACGCACACCCGCAGCAGCCGCGAGGCTGCCAAGGGCAAGCAGACCGGGCGCACGCAGGAAATCCAGCGCCTCATCGGCCGCTCGATGCGCGCCGTGTTCGACCTCGCCGCGCTCGGCGAACGCACCATCCACCTCGACTGCGACGTGCTGCAGGCCGACGGCGGCACGCGCACCGCGGCCATCACCGGCGCCTTCGTCGCCGCGCAGGACGCCGTCAACAAGCTGCTGGCCTCCGGCGCCATCGCCACCTCGCCCATCAAGGGCCACGTGGCCGCCATCTCGGTGGGCATCGTCGGCGGCACGCCGCTGCTCGATCTCGAATACACCGAAGACTCCGCCTGCGACACCGACATGAACGTCGTCATGACCGGCGCCGGCCACTTCGTCGAAGTGCAGGGCACGGCCGAAGGCGTGGCCTTCACGCGCGAGGAAATGAACATCCTGCTCGGCCTGGCCGAGAAGGGCATCGGCGAGCTCGTGGCGCTGCAGAAGCAGGCATTGCTCGCGGGCTGATCCATGAAGCTGGTCCTGGCCTCCAACAACGCGGGCAAGCTCGCCGAGCTCCAGCAACTCTTTGCCGAGCTGGCCGTCACCCTCGTTGCGCAATCGGCGCTGGGCGTTGGCGAGGCCGAGGAGCCCTTCCGTACCTTCGTCGAGAACGCGCTCACCAAGGCCCGCCATGCCAGCGCCGCCACCGGCCTGCCGGCCATGGCCGACGACGCGGGCCTGTGCGTGGACGCCTTCGGCGGCCTGCCGGGCGTCGACACCGCCTACTACGCCACGCAGTTCGGCTACGCCAAGGGCGATGCCAACAACGTGAAGGCGCTGCTCGAGCAGCTGGACGGCGTCGCGAATCGCCGTGCGGCGCTGGTGAGCACGCTGGTCGCGCTGCGCAGCCACGACGACCCCGAGCCGCTCATCGCGGTGGGCCGCGTGGTCGGCGAGATCGCGCCCGCGCCCATCGGCGACAACGGCTTTGGCTTCGACCCCGTCATGTACCTGCCGTCCTTCGGCAAGACCTTTGCGCAGCTGCCGCCCGAAGTGAAGAACGCGAACAGCCACCGAGGCCGCGCGGCGCAAGCCATGCTGGCGCTGATGCGCGAGCGCTGGCTGCAGTCCTGATGGCCACCACCTTCCCGATCAAGCCGGCGCAGCCCGCCGGCGCTGCGCAGGCCAACGACGTGCTGCACTGGATGCGGCCCGGCCCGCTGCAGCTCAGCGCGCTGCCGCCGCTGTCGCTGTACATCCACCTGCCGTGGTGCCTGCGCAAGTGCCCGTACTGCGACTTCAACTCGCACGAATGGCGCGCCGCCAGCGAGGCGGATATCGACGGCATTCCCGAAGCGGCGTACATCGACGCGCTGGTTGCAGACCTCGACGCCGCGCTGCCGCTCATCTGGGGCCGCACCGTCCACACCATCTTCATCGGCGGCGGCACGCCCAGCCTGTTCTCCCCTCAGGCCATCGACCGCCTGCTGAGCGACATGCGCGCGCGCCTGAAGCTCGCGCCCGACTGCGAGATCACGCTCGAGGCCAACCCCGGCACCTTCGAGCGCAACCGCTTCCGCGCGTACCGTGCCGCCGGCGTCACGCGCCTGTCGGTGGGCGTGCAGAGCTTCAACGACGAACACCTGAAGGCGCTGGGCCGCGTGCACGACCGCGCGCAGGCCATCGCAGCCCTCGAAGAGGCCGCCGCCACCTTCGACACCTTCAACCTCGACCTGATGTACGCGCTGCCGGGCCAGACCTTGGAAGGCCTCGACGCCGACCTGTCGCAGGCGCTGGCGCTCGCGCCGCCGCACCTCTCGGTGTACCACCTGACCATCGAGCCCAACACCTGGTTCGCCAAGTTCCCGCCCACGCTGCCCGAGGACGACATCGCCTACGCCATGCTCGACCGCATCACCGAGCGCACCGGCGCCAGCGGCATGTCGCGCTACGAGGTGTCCGCCTATGCCCGCGAAGGGCACCAGTGCGCGCACAACCTCAACTACTGGCAGTTCGGCGACTACCTCGGCATCGGCGCGGGCGCGCACAGCAAGCTGAGCTTCGCGCACCGCATCGTGCGCCAGGTGCGCTTTCGCGAGCCGCGCCTGTACATGGACAACGCCCGCGCGGGCGCCGCGGTGTCGCAAAGCGACGAAGTGGCGCTGGCAGACCTGCCGTTCGAGTTCATGCTCAACGCGCTGCGGCTGAAGCAGGGCTTCACGCTGCCGCAGTTCAGCGAGCGCACCGGCCTGGCGATGACCTCCATCCAGCGCGGCCTCGAGGAAGCGGAGCGCAAGGGGCTCGTCGCGCGCGACCTGTTCCGCGTGTGGCCGACCGAGCGCGGACTGGACTTCCTGAGCGACCTGCAGGCGATGTTCCTGCCCGACGAGGAATAGGACCGCGCGGTCGGCTTAAAATCACAGGCTTCGGAGAGTTGGGTGAGTGGTTTAAACCAGCAGTCTTGAAAACTGCCGACGTGAAAGCGTCCGTGAGTTCGAATCTCACACTCTCCGCCAGGAACATCTTTTTCGACACACCAAAACGCGCCGCAGGGCGCGTTTTTTATTGGGAGCGTGCCTATACTTGGCTGCCCCAAGCAGCCGTAACACGCCGTGAAAGTGCTTCGGGAATGGCCGGTTGGATGGCCGGTAGGAAGCAATGCCCAAGCGATCTCGTGAACTGTCTGCGATGGAAGTGGGACGCCTGAGGGAAGAGGGCGATCACAACGTCGGCGGCATCCCCGGTCTCTATCTTCAGATCATCGACGGATCGCGCTCATGGATCCTTCGCTTCAAGTTCGGCGCACGTCGGCGGCGCATGGGCCTTGGCAGCTTTCCGGCAGTGCCGCTCGCGCAGGCGCGAGAGCGGGCACGGGAGGCCCACAAGCTGCTCGATGAAGGGGTGGACCCCATCGACGCCCGCGACGCCGTCAAAAAGGCTGCGGTGGCTTCTCAAGCTCGGGCGCTAACTTTCAAGGTCGCTTGCGAGCGCTTCATTGCAGCGAAAGAGTCCGAATGGCGCAACCCGAAGCATCGGCAGCAGTGGGAAAACACGCTGGAGACATACGCCGAGCCCGTGATCGGACAGCTCGACGTTTCGGCCATCGGACAGGATGAGGTTTTGCGCGTGCTCGATCCGATCTGGCGCACCAAGACCGAAACAGCCAGCCGGCTGCGGGGCCGGATAGAGCAGGTGCTCGACTGGGCGAAGACGCGTGGCCATCGGCAGGGGGAGAACCCGGCCGCTTGGCGCGGGCACCTGGACAAGCTGCTGCCCAAGCCAGAGAAGATCGCGAAGGTGAAGCATCACCCCGCCGTGCTGGTCGCGAAGGTGGCCGACGCGGTTGCGGCAATCCGGGCGGTCGAGGGGGTGAGCGCGCAGGCCCTTCTCTTTCAGGTGCTGACGGCAGGCCGTTCGGGGGAAATCAGGGGCGCGCGCTGGCCAGAGTTCGACCTTGAGGCGGGGCAATGGGATGTGCCAGCCGAACGAATGAAGGGAAAGAGGCCGCACCGGGTGCCGCTCTCCAAGCAGGCCATCGAACTGCTTGAATCGATGCCCCGCTACGAGCAGTGCGATCTGGTGTTTCCCGGCCGGAAGATGCAGCCGCTATCGGATATGTCGCTCACCGCGTGCATGCGGCGGCTGAACTTTCTGGATGCAGCCGGCCGGGTTTGTGTGCCGCACGGCCTTCGGTCGACCTTCCGAGACTGGGCAGCCGAGCACACCCACTATCCGCCTGAGATGGCGGAAATGGCCCTGGCGCACGCGATCGAAAGCAAGGTTGAAGCGGCCTACCGGCGTGGCGACATGCTCGGCAAACGCCTTGCGATGATGCAAGACTGGGCCGACTACTGCATGCCGGCGCCCCCGCCGAAGCGGAAGCGCCAAAAGGCCTAATCGTCGGTACGTGAGCTGGTGGACGTTGCCACCGGGCGTTCTTCAAGCCAGGAGTCAACCTCGGCCGCGACCCATCCAACGGCACGCGGGCCGAGTTGCCGCGGGCGTGGAAAACTTTCACTGGACATCCAGCGGCGCAGCGTGGTTTCCGAGATCCCGAACTTCGCGAGCACGATGTTCTTTCGATAGATCAACGGGGCCGCGCCGGCGGTCATCCGTGGACTCTGACTGCTGGATATGGAGATAGCGTGCTTTGTGCTCATGCGACCTCCATCACCGCTTCGATAAACGCTTTTGCGGCCTCTGCATTGATTGCATTGCCGTAACCGCGCAGGCGTCCCACGCGGGCGGGAGCCCCATGAGCCAGCGGGAATGTGCCGGGTTCAACTGGCCGCCACTTTCCATCCCGGCAGAGGAGCCAGTCAGCATTTCGCCAGACGCTGTTCGTCGGACCGGTCCGCAAAGCGCTACTGCCATGCTCAGATCCTGCGGCGAGCCCTTGCGGGCAATCTCCGACAACGCTCCATCTAGCGTCCGCACATTCTTCTCGCCGTCTGCGGCTCGGGCTGTCGGCCAGCCCGCAAGGTTCACAGCGTGGTTCAGCGTGATGTTCGAGGTTGTCGCTTCGATCGCGGGGTGCCGCAATGCATCCGTGCTGGTTGCAGTTGGCCAGCCTGCCAACCGCACTACCTCGTTCAATGGCCGGGCGTTGTGTGTCAGGTCGTTGCCCGCCGCGTTCGCACCTTTGTGGTCGCGTGCCTGCGGCGTTGGCCATCCAGTACGTCCGGTCTCGGATGTGCGGCGCACCGATGCCCGCAGACGGAAACGCGATCGCCCCGAAGGCATAAGCCAGGGCTTCCAAGTCAGCTTGTACAAGGTCGACCCAAGGGTTTGCGTCTTTGCTCGCAACCTGCTCACCAATGAGGATTCCAGGGCGGCGCTGGCCGATGAGGTGATAGAGGTGAGGCCAGAGGTGCCGCTCGTCAGCAAACCCAGCGCCTTCGCCTGCCTGGCTGAAAGGCTGGCAAGGGCAGGATGCGGTCCAGACCGGGCGATCGTCGGGCCATCCGGCTCGACGAAGTGCATAGCTCCATACACCGATGCCGGCGAAGAAGTGGCATTGGGTGTATCCCACAAGCTCATCTGGTACGACATCCTCGATGCTCCTTTCGTCCACGGTCCCCGGGGCGATGTGTCCTTGCTTGATGAGTTCGCGCAGCCAAGCCGCGGCCTTCGGGTCGAACTCGTTGTAGTAGGCGATCAAGAGGCTTGCCCTCCCAGATCGAGCTGCACGGGGCGGCTTCGCTCTTCGGCGAAGATGCTCTCGAGCGCTTCCTCGATTCGTCGGCACGCGATGTCGAAGTACTGCAGGCTCTGCTCGCACCCGATGAACCGGCGGCCCAGCTTGAGTGCAGCGACACCGGTGGTGCCCGAGCCCATGAACGGATCCAGAACCAAGCCGCCTGGCTCGCAGATCTCGACCATGTCGGCCATCAGCGCGACCGGCTTCTGCGTCACGTGCTCGCGATCTGTTGGCGCGTGGTATTCGTAGAAGCCAGGCAGGCACCCCACGCCGCGATCGACCGGCATTGGCCCAGCCGAACCCCAGACGACGTACTCGGCGGCTGACGTGAAGCGCCCCATCTGCGGCCGCGGCGACTTTTTCACCCACGGCACCACTCCGCGCCACACCCACCCGCCGGCCTGCAGGTAGTCGGACGAGACTGGTAGTTGCCGCCAGTCCGAGAAGAACGCCGCGGGGGCGCCCGGCTTTGATGCACGAAGCGCAGCCGCTGACCAGAGCGTCGACCAGAAATGGAATGAGCGTTGATCGCGGTTGTCGCCACCAAAGTTCGATGTCTTCTCGTGATTACCGGATCCGGTGCTGAGGTACTTGGCCTTGGTGTCCAGCGCGCGATCGCCCCGGAAGGCGCCGCCGCTAGAGTAGGGTGGGTCTGTGATGACGGCGTCGGCCGTTCCAGGCATGAGAGCCTGCAGTACTTCGAGAGCTTCGCCGTGGTACAGCGTGGCGCCGCCGATGGTTTCGACCCGCATCACGCACCGCCTTTCTCGGCGACGCTTGCGCCAGCGTAGATCTCGGCGCCAGCCACGTCGGTGAGTCGCGCTACGCCGTCGCGTATCCGCGCCGCAATGTAGTCCCCGCTTGAGATCTGCTCGACCCCGATGCCGGGATGCGCGATCAGCAGGGCGCTCGCCTCGTTAGCTGCGTCCGCCAGCACGCCGGCCTGCGCCGCCTGCCATGCGTTGTCCGTGCTGAGCTGGACCACCGTGCGCAGCGCGGCATGGAGCCGCTTGGCTTGCGGATGGCCGGGCGCAACCGCGGCGGCGATCTCGGCACCGATGCCAATGACCCATCCCAGGTGCGAGAGCAGGTCACGCGCGGGCTCGCCGTCGGCCGTCATGTAGACGGCGATGCTGACTGTGGTCATGTGGCTGGCCATCCGCGCGTTGGCGACCGCGGTTGCGACCGGATGGCTGTGGCAAGGCTCACCACCGTTGCGGCGAAGGCGGTTCTTCGCGCGCCTCACAGCAGCAGCTCCAGCAGGTCGATGGTCGGCAGGGCTGCGACAGCCTTGCCAACCCGTGCCGCAGCGGCCAAATCTGCGGCGTCGAGGTTGCGGCCGGACGCCTTCCTGATGACATCAACCAGCTCGCCCTGGTTGCGACTGTCGAGGTTGCGACACGCCCACATCAGCGCGTCGCTGGTCGACAGGTCTTGCAGTTCGAACGCCTTGCCGGTGGCGTAGCTCGGGCCATGGCCGGGGCGGCCGGACTCGGCCAGCATCTTCACGATGTGCTGCGCGAGCGGGCACAGCTTGGGGGACTTCCTCCGCATCGTTCAGCCCTCCGCCCGAGCAGCGATTCGAATCGCCTCGATGCATCGGCGCGCGCCGAGGTACTGGTACCCGTGGGCCTGCGTCACCACCGAGTGATAGCCGTTGGCTTGAAGCCCCGCCCGCAGCTGGGTCTGGTGGTAGTTCGCCACGTTCTCGCAAATGGCGAGAGCGGCCTCGTGGCTGACAGTTGTCACGGCGCGCGAGGCCCAGGCGTCTGCCTCATCGGTGGCCAGCACCACGCGGTTGAGGAACTGGCTCACGAACTCGTCGGCGCTGCCCTTGAAGCTGAATTGCTCCGGCATGCTTTCGGCGCCTTCCGCCAACGTGACCAGCAGGCCCAGGGCGCTTGCGATGTGGTGCTCCAACGCGGCGCCCTTGCTGTTCGACCAGCCCGGCAGCAGGTGAATGCGATCGCACGTCACCAGCTGCGCGATGTCGGCGCGCATGCAAGCGGCCCAGCCCATGTTCGGGTCGACGTTGATCTCGGCGGGGTTGATGACTTCGAGGCCTGCGACTCGCAGGGCCTTGGCCTCGGCGTGGAAGGCCGGAAAGTTGAGTTCGGCGTAGCCGGTCATCGGGCCGGCGATGTAGACGCGGCCGGCGCGCAGTGAGTTGTGTGCGGCGCTCATTGCCCGAGGCCTCCCGTCAGGCTCAGCGCGAGCAGCGCCAGCGTGGCGAGCGCGCAGCCCACCAGCGTGATGCGATCGGCGACGCGCGCCGCCCGCGCTTTGCGCTTGGCTCGTTCCTCGATGGTCTTCACTGCCTGGATGTCGTGGTGGTTGAGGCGGTGCGCGTTCATGCGGCCCTCCGTTGCTGCAGGGCGGCGATGCGGACGACGGTCGACGGGAACATGTCGGCCTGCTGTTCGGGCCGCACGTCCGCGCGGCGCGGCTTGCGACGGCCGGTGGCCTGGGCTTCGAGCAGGCCGCGCACGCGCTCGATGGTTGCGCGCACGTCGGTGGCGCAGGCGGGCAGGTAGGGCGCGGTGATGTGGACCTTGTGCGCCATCGGCGGCGCGTAGGGCTTGTGCTGCGCGATCTGGACGATGGCAGCGGTGCTGGTGCGTGGCATGGTGATGCGGCTCCGGTTGGTGGTTGAAAGGGTGGGTTGCATGGGGGAACTCATCGACCGGCCGCGGCCAGCTCGCGCATGACCGGCGCAAAGGCCTTCATGCGAGCGAGCAGGGCGTCGAGGTCGTTGGCTGGTGGTGCCGTGGCTGGGGTGGCGGGCGCGATCCGGACGCACTCAGGCATGCGGAACGTGGTTCGCTCGCCGGCGATGTGGTTGACTTGCTCGATCGGGGCCGGCGGAGCGGCCTTGCGCGGCGCCGGCGGCTCGATTTCGAGGGTGTCGTGGGCCTTTGGCCACGGCAGATCGCCTCGCATCAGCAGGCGCTGCGGTTCTTCGTTGAGCCGGACCGTACAGTTATTGAAACGAGTCCAAGGGCGGCCCAGCGCTTCGCGCTCGGCCTTGTCCTGCGCGGCTTCGCTCGCGCAGGAGCGCCACGCCTGGCGGCGACTCACGAGCCAGTGCCCGACGCGCGTTTCGACGCCCACCACCGTCTTGCGGTCGATGATTTCGCCGTAGCTGTTGGTCGTGTCCTTGGTGACGCGGACGGCGCTGCGCAGCATCCATTCGCGGCGCTTGCGGCACATGCCGCCCTGGGCGCGCACGTAGCCTTCCCACGAGGCCTGAATGGCGCCCTGCTTGTGGCAGGCCCACCATGCCTTGACCGCGGCGGCGTCGCCCAAGTCGAGGCGCATCTGTGCGTGGTCGATCTGGTCTTTGGTGACCCGGCGCATTTCTCGCCACACCGACACCGGTGGCTGACCGAGGGGCTGAAACTGCCGAATTCCCCAGGTGCTGGCCCAGGCGTCGACGCGCTGCCAGCCCTTGAATTCGCGCGTGTCCATGACGTGCTCGAAGCCGTCCATGGTGTCGGTGTGCCGGCCTACGCCGGCATCGCCGCCGTCCTCGGCGCCGATGTTCTTGGCCACGTACTTCGCAACGTAGCCCGCGGCGCCGCCGCGCTCCATTGCGATGAACTTGCACCGGTTGCGCACGGCGCCGGGCTCATCGCCCGCGTCGCTGAGCCAGTAGGCGCTGATGATGTCTTGAGCCTGCTGGGCCTGCTCTGGTGTATCGAACCACAGCAGCGCATGCCAATGCGGGCATCCGTCGTGATGCGGCTCGGCGACGCGGAAGCCGTAGCCCGCGATGCCCTTGCGGCCCATCTTTGCGCGGGCCTTAGCCCACATGCTGCACAGCCACTGCTGCGCATCGCGAGGTGTGGCGCCCTCGTATTTGTTGTTGCGGGTCGGCTTCGCCCACCGAGACTTCTCGCCCGAGAGCACGGCATGAAAGCGGCTCGGGCACGTGAGCGTCAGGAAGAGGCCGTGGTGCCCGTTGGCGTCGGCGAATTCCTCGCACCCGCGAATGCGCGTCATCAGCTCGCCGCGGCGGATGTCACGATTGCTGGGCGACAGCGCGGCCAGCTCGGCCAGGCTGTAGACCTGGCCGGCCTCGTTGCGCATCTTCACGCGGGCCAACAGATCGGCGTTGCGCTTGTGCTGGTCGACGCGCCGGCGGCAGGCCTCATCGCTTGCATAGCCGCCGTTGCGGTGATGGACAACGGCCAGCTTGATCGCCGCATGTTCCACGGTGCGCGCCACCTTGCGGCGCAGCGCGCGGCGCCACCATTGCTCGGTGATGGCGCGGGCGATCAGGCCCTCGGGCGTCTTGGAGTTGGGCTTGTCGACGCCCAGGCGCTCGCAGTAGTCGAGCACCGTGTCCAGCTTGTCCTGCAGGCTCATCGGCAGGGGATGGCCGTTGAGCATGTCGTCGAGCGCGCTGGCGCAGCGGCGGGCGCGGGCGCACACCTCCGAATCGCCAACCGCCCAATGCAGGATGTCCTTGTGCTCGTGCTCGAAAGCACGCATCGCGTCGACGCGCGCGAGGTTCCAGCTCAGCCAGTCGCCGCCCACGGCGCGCACGGTGGGCTTGAGCGGCATGATGGTGTCGAACGCCGGCCCCCACTGCGGCGGCAGCTCGCCGCGCATGCGCGCGTCCATTTCGCGCGCCACCCGCGCGACGTGCTGGTCGTGCGGGAGGTTGGAGCGAAGCCGCATCCAGAAGACCGGATCGGGCTTGGCGTGGCGTTTGGCGACGATGCGCATACGGTGCCTACAAGGTCAGCGCGAAGACCGTGCGAAGGTCGTTCTGCAGCTCGCGGATGGCCTCGCCAACGGCGTTGCGCTCAAGAGGCGGCAGCTCGCGCCAGGCGCGCTCCACGGCGAAGGCGATGCCGTTGACGTCGTAGCCGGCCCAGAAGAGCAGCATTGCCCGAGAGCGCTTCGAGATGCCTTCCCACTCGCGCTCAGCCGCGGTGATGTTTCGCGCATGGCTCGTGCCCTGCGCGAACTCTTCGCGCAGCTCCGCGAGCCGCGCCGCGTGGCGGGCATAGAACGGGTTGGGAACGCCATCGGCAATGTGGGCGGTGGGCTTCGCCGGGCCAGGGTTCTCGTGGTGTTGCGTTGGCTCATCGCGCGGCATGCGGTCAGCGTTCGCCGGCGGCCTGTGTGTCCGCGTCGAGGCTGTCGTTCAAGGGCTTGCCGGTATCGGTGGCCGGGTGGCGCCCCGGGGTGTCGGCGGTGATGTGCCCGGCCTCGATGGCGTCGATGACCCACTGCCGCATGCACGTCGTCTCCACTGCGCGATGCCCATGCATGAAGGTGACGCGATCCAGCCAGACCTCGGAGCTGCCCCCCTCGACGTGCACGACGCGCCAGCCGGCGGCCTGCAATGCGTTGGCGACGGCGTTGATCGCCTTGGGATTGCGCCAGCTCGAAATCGTGTCCGCGGCCTGGAGCACTACCGCATTGACACGCCGGCCGAACTGGCTGGCGCGGTAGTTGAAGAAGCTCTGCCGCACATGGTCGATCTCGATGTACGCGCCATCGGCCTGCGCCGCCTGCACGATGTCATCCAGCGCGCCGAGCTTGTCGGCCACGCGGCGAATATCCGCAAGCCGGTTGGCGTGCCGGTCGTGTTCCCGCAGTAGCACACGGTCGAGCAGCGGCAGGCGCGCGGCGTCTTCGCGAGAGAGCTTCGAGACCTTCGGAACGTCGATGCGTTGGGCTGGCTTCTCGGCGAGGCGGCGGGCGGTGAGGGACATGACTTCGACTCCTGTGCTGAAAAAGGCGTGAGAAGGGCCGCACGCCTTGAAAAAGGCGCGTGGCAGGGGTTGGGCGGTGGTGGGTGCGCCGCGAGGGCGCGGACTAGATCAGTCGGGCGGGGCGCCACTCATGGCGCCGCCCGTGCCCCAGTCATTGGTGGGGGTGTGCAGGTTCGCGACGTAGGCCGCTTCGTCGTCGGCAACGTTGCCTTCGTCTGCCAGCGCCAAAGCGAGCTGGCCGCGTTTGATATGGCGCGAGAGCGGCAGCGAAACGTCAGCCGCAGGGATGCTGGAGAGCACCAGCACCCGCTGAAATTCCAGCGTGGCCACGCCCGTGAAGCCGCAGCGCCAGTTGCGGCAGCGGTACGTGATCTCGCGCATGGTCTTGCTCATGGCGCGGCTGTCACAGGCCACGCACCGGGTGCCGCAGTGCGGACACTCGATGGTGATGCGCATGTAGCGGTTGCCGGCTTCGCCGGCCTGCTCGTGAAGGCTCTCGCTCATTGCCGCTTTCCTCCCGAGGCAACCAGACGGGGGCCGCGACGGCGGCCGGTGATGTGTTCGATGCCCTTGCGCAGCCGCGTCCGCACCAGCCATTCGATGGCTTCGGCGACGTCCGCCAGACCTTGCTCCCGGCGCACCCGGTCGAACACGTCGTGCTCGGCGTCGGTGAGTTCGATCTCTGTGGACGTCATCTTTTCGTCAGACATTCGGCGTTTGTTGCGCTGGCTTCAGGCCGCGTTGATGCGGCTGGGCTTAGCCCGCGGCGCGGGGCAGACTGGCGTCGGCCTTGGGTACCTGGCCGAAGAAGGCGTCGGCCAGCATTTCCTCGGCCTGGCGCATGGCCAGCTCGCGGATGAGCGTCGAGGTCTGCGCGCCGGTCATCTTGGACAGGATGCGCAGCAGTTCGTCTTCGTAGTCGTCAAACCGAACGGTCTGGCGGTTGTCGCGCACGCGCTTGGGATCGGGGTACATCGTCGAGAGTCCTTCGGGCAAAGGAGGGGAGAGACTGGTGCGGTGGGTCAGGCGCCGGACGTAGCGGCGCCGGCCTGTTCGGCCTCGTACTGCGCGAGGCCCTTGAGGTAGACGCGACGCGCGAAATTGCCGAGGGAACGGCCCTCGCGCGCTGCGTATCGCTGGGTGCGTTCTTTCTCGTCCGGGGCGAGGCGCATGGCGATGGGCGCTTCGTTAACGAGGCGGATCTCGGGTGGAAGCTGGGGGCGACCACGGCGACGGGCGGTGTGAGCCATGCGTTTAATATCCGAACGGATTAATTTGTGTGTGCGGCGGACTTTATCACTCAAATGGATGAAGTTCAACTGGTTTTTATCCATATGGGTGATTTTTCGTCTCGACTGAGGGAAGAGCGCAAGCGCCTTGGCCTGTCGCAAGAGGCCCTGGCCGAGCTTGGCGGCGTGAAGCTGAACGCTCAGTCGAACTACGAGACGGGGAAACGCGCGCCCGATTCGGACTACTTGACTCGTGTGGCTGCGCACGGAGTCGATGTGGCGTTCTTGTTTTCTGGCCAGCGGATGCTCGCCGGAAGAGGTGCGCCTGCAAATGACGAGCAGCAACCAGCAGCGACGGGGGACACCGTCATGCGGGTTGTCACGCGGGAAGAGGCCGCACTGCTAGACAACTATGAAGCGGCGGACGAGCGAGGCCGAGCCGCTGCGCGCAGCGTTCTTGATGCGCTCGCGCAACCGAAGAGGGCCAACGGGTAGGTTGGGTCTGGTCCTCTGGACCCTGGCCCGTTGGATGTTCATGGCGATGGGGGACGCCGCGACCGAAGCGGCGGAGTAGGGGAACTGATGCGACGCTTGCTTGTAGCGCTATCGATCGTTAGCGGGCTGCTGTTCTCGGCGGCGCCTGCCGCGGCCCAGGCGGAGCTGAAGGTCGGCATGTTGGTGAAAGCTGCGCCCGGCGATCAGTTCTTTTGCACCACGGAGGCCGATGTTCAGAAAGCCCTCAAGCTCCGAGCCCAAGGCGGCATGAGCCGTTTCGATCTCCATAAGGCGCTCTACAAGTTCGTCTGCTTGGCGCTCACAGAGTCCCAGGTTCTCAGGATCGTTGCGATAACGCCTGGGGCCATTGAGTTCGTCAACTCCGCGAGTAAGGCGGATACACCGAGCCTGTGGACGGATCGCTCTGCGTTCGTGCCATACACCCCGACGCGCTGAGAGGGCTGCGCCGAATGAATGCACCGGATAAAGCGATGTAGGAGGGGCTGATGCAGCGGGTTCTCTTGGCGCTGTCGATTCTCTTTGCGATCTTGCCCGTAGTGAATGTGCAAGCCGCCCGGGTTGACCAGCTGATCGAAGAGATGGCGCGGCGCAACCGCGCCCAGGATGAGGCTGAGCGTCGGGAGGCAGAGGCCGAGGAGCGGCGGCGCGCTCAAGCAGAGGCGGATGCTGCCCCCGCACCCGCGCAGCGCGCGCCTCAGCGCCGGGTCGTCACCCCAGAGCGAGAGAGCAAATCGGCGCCTCGTCCGGCGCGGGCCGAAGTGCCTCGTAGCGCACCCCGTGAAGCCTATCGGTCTGGTGGACGTGGCTCTGGTGGATGCGGAAGCCGCGGCGGCCCGGGTTGGCGCAAACCGAATGGCCAATGTGCGAGTTGGCGAGACTGACGGTTCGTCCAAGTCCGAAAGACTTATTTCCCATCACCGTCATTTGGTGGAGTCGTACAGCATGACAGCAACTGCCGATCGAACAGAGCCGGAGGGCACGCCTCTTGTGATGGCGATAAGCGCCCCGCTAAAACTCATCGCCAAAGACGGCCGCGATTACTGGAAGCCCACCCTCCAGGATATCAATCGTTCGACCTATGACTACCTGAAACTGAATCGTGCAAGTGGATTCATTGATGGCAACGTCGCGCCCTACATGATGCTCGTGGGCTTCGATGGAAGCCTTGCGATGCCTGCTATGCCTCAGTTCGCAGCTCCAGATGTTGCGCTCAAGATCTTCAATCGAGTGTTCTTCGAAATGCTTCTTGGCGGAATCTACACCGAGGGAGCCGCGCCCGCTGACATTTGCAGCGGATGGCTGTTCAAAACCGGCTATATCCGCATGCTCAGTGGTGCAAGTCGAAACTTGACATTGCATTCATCACTTCGAGATCGAAGTGCCAGTATCAGCGACAACATAGTTCTTCTCGATCAAAAGACGATCACGTTGACCGCACTCCAAAAGGCTATCGATCGCGGGCGATTGATCTTGACCAAATGTGATGGTCTAAGTCCAGAGATTGCATTGGCTGGAGCAACACACTACGTTGCGGGTGCCTTCGCCGAAGCGTTGACGTGCTTGTGGACTTCGATAGAGCAAGTGATCAGTCGAATATGGCGCCTTGAGGTGGAGGGGAAAGCTCAAGCGGATGCGATTCCCAGTCGTGGCGGCTTTCTCAAGGACTATCGTGTCTGGACGACGTCCGCTCGCATCGAGGTTCTCTATCAGAAGGGCCTTGTCTTGGCCGAAACATACCGCGTCCTAAATCAAGCGCGCAAGGCGCGCAACGAGTTTATTCATAGGGGTTCCCAGCCTGAACTCGAAGATGCAACTGCTGCACTTCATGGGCTCTTTCATCTTCTATCTGCTTGTGCGAGCGACTACACGGACGTAGCTTTGCTAGACGAAACATGCCAAAAAATAGTTGCCCGCTGCGCCAGGAGACCGCGAAGCAACGATGAGGAGATCGAACCGTCCTATTGGCGGGACATTGCACGTCTACCGGGCGAACCCCAGTTCAAGGGAAAGTACAAGCCTTTCGATCTCCAACTTAAACCGATTGCGTCATTCGATCCGACCTACCCCGCGAAGGCCGCCCGCGTCAAGCCGACCCGAAATTGAATGTTGATGTCGACTCCAACGAAGGTCTAAGGAAAATTGGCTCTTATGAACAGCAAGCTCGATCCAGACCTCGCCGCGATGAAGCTCAGCGAGAATGAGAAATGGGGACTGCAGGTCTACAGAAACTACTCGCGTGCATTCGAAGACCATCGCATTAACGAGTTCGTTGCAACATCGTCTCCGTTCCACGCCGAGGTAAAACTCTTCGAACAAGTTGCTGCACTTCTAGTCTCTGAAGAGGCCCGCGTTCTACCGGTGATCGCTGCAGCATACGCAGACGACCGTCTGGAAGAAATGTTTAAGCGCGAGATCCCGATTGGTGTCCCCGGAGGTCGGAGCGCGTTGATGTCAGGATTCGGGCCTTTGGCGCGACTTTCGCAGCGGCTGCAAATGGCCTTTGCCTTTGGTTGGCTAAGCTCTGATTTGGTCGTTGAGTTGGATCACATCCGGAAGCTTCGTAATGATTTGTCGCACCGGTGGGACATCGAGTTCCTTGAAAGAAGGATGGATGAACTCATCCGGGAAAAGCAGATGCCTATCGAAACGCAGTTGGGCGATGGTGTGCATCTGCCAGAAAGCTTCCACGAGTCGCTGCAACCCGTCGACCGGTTTCGGGTTCGCGCCATCTGGATGCTCGGGCGATTAACCTATGAAACTCGGCTTTGGGTTCCAGCGTTAAAAGCTCGGATCGCGCCGGAGAAGGCCTTGTATGGCCCGAATGCTCCTGCGATGCTGCGCGCGATCGCTGCAGTGTCGGTTGACGCGACCAGAGCGCTTGCTCGCATATGACGTTCTCTTCACGCCGTTTCGAGCCACTGATGAGGCGATTACGTCCATGCCGGTATCTTCCAATCTCCAGTCAAGGTCAAATATTTTTCCTCTATGCACTACACGCTTGAACTACTTCTAAGCGGCGACCATCGCGTGCTTGACTACTATGTTATTGCGCGGGATCGCTGGCGGGACATTTTGGCGAGTGACGATGCCCGATCAGTAGAAACGCTCGCGTCACGTCTAACGGTAGAGCAAATGTGGTTTGAGCGTCACTGTGGCGGCCGATGGCAGGGACAAGAAATCATGGCTATATCGGGCATCGGCCATCTCTATGATCCAAACATTGGCTTTGAGCAGAGCGGCGATGTGGCGCTTCGCGTCTTCGACGCTTTCATGGCGAGTTTTTGTAGCATCGAAGTCAAGTGGCACGCCAGGCGAGCGTCTGAGGTGTATTTCCTGAGTGATCTTCGTCAGGAGGAGTCTGATGAGTAGCCCTCCAGTCTCCTTTGATCAGGAATCCTACGTCGCTTGGCACGAAAGTGAATTCCCTGCGGACGCTCCGTTGCTTGATGGGCTGGAGGCGCTCCGAAATAGACTGATTGGCGGTGCACATCCGCGATTTGTGCAACTCGGACAGCTACTTTCGCAGATCGCGCGCTATGCAAAAGTTGAAGCAAAAGTGCAAACGAAGAATCTGCTGTCCGGTGATTTCAGCTTACCGTTGGACGAACTCTCAAAGAAGAGCGGATACAGCGCTACAACATTTAAGTCTATAGCTTCGATTTTGGACAAGCTGTGGCGCAAGAACAGATCTGCCGCGAATGTGAATTTGGTCAATCTTCAGGCCGAGATCACCGATCTAGTGCGAGTGTCAGTAGTGGCTCCGACTCAAATGCACGCGAGAATCTACGCCGATCGTCTGAAGCTGTGGGATGAACTAATTTCTGATGCTGACAGGGAGACGTACCTTGCCAGCGTTTCCGCCGTAAATGTCGACGCAGAAGCTAAGCTTGCAGCTGGTTACTTCGCCTACCACGCGCTTGTCAGATTCAGCGATGGATATGTGGTCGAGGTGCAAATATATTCAGCGATCGCCGCGGCTTGGCGAGATCTTTCGCATCACCTGTATGAGCGTGTCCGCGTCGGCCAGCACGCTCACTCTCCACCGGGCGGCGCATCGACTCGCTTGGTCAGTCTCGGGCATCTTCTTCACCTTGCCGAGTGTGAGCTTGAGCGATTGACGAATGATCTCAAGTGAAGAGTGGAAGAATGAATCAAAGTGGCGGCTTAAATGGGGCACCCCAGACGTCCGGAGCCAACAGGGTCTTTGCCAAAAAAGAGCGCTAGAGCCTGTACTCCGCGTTGGGAATAACAGGATCTGACCGTTCGCAGACTGCTCAGCTTGCCGAAGACGAGGCAGGCACCTTGTCGCGATGCCGCTTGAGGCGCATTACTGCCGAGCAGACATCGTTAACTAGAGATCTTGCGGTTGTGCTGAGAAGGTAGGCCATTTTGTCAACTTCAGCCATCGTCTTTGTTCCATCGGCGAGCGCGTGGGTCAGATCGTTTCGGTCTTCCTTCCACTTATGAATTCGATCCATTAGCTCCGTCGTAAAGTAGGCGGCCAGGAGTTTGTCTTTCTTCTTGCGAAACGTTATCTCCTGCATTTTTTTCCCGAGCATGCGGATGGGCCTGTGGTTGGCGTAGTTTTCACCGCCTGATTGGCGGAGGGCAGACAGGAGTCGATCCTCCAAGACTGTGTATGCATACCAAGATGCTTCCAAATACACCTCAGAGCTGTGGGACTTGTTCATCCGATCAAGCAATTCTTGATAGTGCTCTCGCTTAGCTTGCGCTGACATCGAACTCCCTCGTGTTTGGATGGTACTGGGCTGCAACTAGCGAAGCCATTTGCATGCCTTACATACTGTATGCGCAAATTCGATTTATTGGTGCGCCCGGGGAGTGGTGATCAGGGTAACTACGACACGATCCAGCCTTTCTTATCTGGTGCGTAGTGTCGAGGAAAATAGTCATTCGCTCGCTCCTTCTTGCCCTTCGAGGCCTTCGGCCTGCTCTGTTTCCATTGTGAGCTGGCTGACGTAGCCAGTTTGGTCGATGGTGTGGCGCACACTGGCGACGATCCAAGGCGTGTCGTCGATCTTCCGCTTGTAGCCGGCGACGCGAGCCGGACGTTGGGGCGTGATATCGGCACGGCCGTAGGCGAGGGTGATCTCAAAGTCGAAGATCCCGCGCTGAATGCGCAGCCACTCGGCGCGCGCTGCGGCCAGGGCGTCCGCTTCGCTCGCGAAGGTCGTGCGCAGCTCCTTCGCGCGCCCACTCAGGCCGGCGATTACGCTGCTGCGTCGCCCGGTCTTGATGTTGTTCCACCATGCCTTCACGCCGCTGTACGCATCGCGGTCGGCGCGGCTCCAGCGGTGCCTGTCGCCGTCCTGCCGGGTGATGACCACAGGGGGCAGCATCTTCCCGCTCGGCGTGCGGGCGGCGCGCGCCTGGCTGAACAGGAGCTTGCCGTTCTTCACTGTGCACAGGCAGTCGTAGGTCTGCGCGAGCCGGCGAAGAAAAGACGCGTCCGATTCGCCGAGCTGGTCGGCGTGCTTGACCTTGCGCGAGGCGATTTCCTTGGCGACGACGGCCTCGACGCGGTTGCGCTTGGCCACGCTGTTGACGATGGCGCCGACGGTGGTCTTGTGCCATGACTCATCGCGCAGGGTGCGCAGGCTGTCGAGCAGGTTGGCGGCGCGGGCGCGGATGGTGATTTCGTCGGGCGTGCCGGCGTATTCGACCGCCTGCACGGTGTAGGCGCCTTTCTCCACCAACCCGACGGGGAAGCCCATTTCTTCGGTGGTGAGTTGGCGGTAGGGCGCTGCGTTGGGCTCGGCGAGCCAGCCGATGGCCACTTCGACGGTGTCGCCGGTGTCCGGCAGCTCGACGGCGCCGTCATGGTCGCTCACGACGAGCTCAACCTCGTCGGCATCGTTCTGCCGGTCATCGGTGATGGTGAGGCGAACGAAGCGCGGCAGGATGCGATCGGACACGTTGGCGCCGTTGACGGTGATGCGCCAGATGGGGGTAAGGTGCGCCGCGGCGCGCCGGGTGTCGCGTCTGCAGCTGTTGGCGCTGACGTTGACGGTCGGCAGCGTGGCGGTGATGGCATCTACGTCGGACATGGTCTGTTCACACCACGCTAGCGCCGACGCCCAGGGACAGGCCCGTGTTGTCCGCCGCGTCCTGCAGCAGGGCGCCCAGGTCGCCCATGCTGTCGGCGATGAGCTGCTCGGCGACTTCCTGGGCGTCTTGGTCGACGCGCTGCAGGGTGAGGGTGAACTCGATGCGGCGCGCTTCGCCGGTCTCGAAGAAGAGGGTTCGGGTTTCCTGCAGCTCGGTGATGACGAAGGCGCCGTAGATGGTGCCGGTGCCTTCCACCAGCACCCATGCGGCGCCCTGGTCGGCCATGAGGCGCAGCACCGAAAGGCTTGCCGCGGTGCCGGCGAACTCGGGCACCACGATGCCATTGAGCGTGATGATGTCGTCGCCGGGCCCGAGGTACTGCGAGGCGTTGCGCGCGCCCACGAGCGGCTGCGAGGCGTGCTTCCAGCTGCTGCGCCGCTGAAGCTCTTGGTAGCTCATTGTGTCGAGCATGAAGACGAAGAGGCCGAGGCAGAGCATGGCGGGTGTCAGTTGTCGTAGTCGATGAAGGCGCCGCGGGCGCGGGCGCGCTTGTCGGCGTCGCGTTTGTCGAGTTCGGTGCGAATGGCGCGCGCCAGCTGCGCGGCATCAGCGCCAGGTGCCGCGGTGATGTGGATGGTGATGGTGTCGCCCTGCACGACGACTCCGCCGGCGGCCCGGCCGGAGGGCGCTGCGGCGAGCGGCGCGCGGGTGTCGAAGTTGCCGGGGGCGCGGGGGAACTCTGCCGCCATGGCCGGTATGCCCACGGCCGTCGCGCCGGCCAGGCCCAGCGCCGCGGCGCGCAGCAGAGGCCGGGTGCGGTCGATGCCGATGGCGGCGCCCTCGACGATGTTTTCGCCGGCCTGCATGAACACGCGCGACGGGCTGCGGATGCCGAGCTTTTCCTTGAACCGGATGAGGGTCGATTCCGCGACGCCAGCGATAGCATCTTGCACCGTGCCGAGCATGCCGGTGATGCCGCTCACCAAGCCCTGCATCATCTGAGCGCCGAAGGTGGTGAACCTGGCCGGCAGGTCGATGCCGAACCACTGCAGGACGCCGGCGAAGGCCTGGTAGAACAGGCCGAGGGGCGACCAGTTGACGATGGTCTGCGTGATGGTGGTCACCACGCCCGAGAACGAGCCGCCGAGCTGGTCCCAGATGGTCTTCAGCCCGCCGACGATTCCGCTCCAGTTCCGATAGATCAGGTAGGCCGCGCCGGCGAGCAGCGCGATGGCGATTCCCAAGGGGTTGGCCAGCAGCAGCAGGCCCACGCGCGCGACGGCCATGCCGACACTGAGGAACGCGGACCCGAGGCGCACGAGCAGCCCAGCGCCGGAACTCAGCAGCGGGCCGACGCGAAGCATCTGGAAGCCGAAGAGGCCCAGGCCATAGCGCACCACGGCGAATGGCCCCAGCAGGGCGGCGGCACCCAGGCTCAGCGCGCCGAAGCCGGCGGCGAGCAGGCCGACCCATAGGACAGCCTTGCCGATATAGGAGGCGAGCACAGGGTTCTCTTGCGCGAACTGCGTGATGCGCTGCAGAGCGCTGCCCGCGGTGTTGAGCAGGCTGATGTAGGCCGGCAGCAGGGCGCGGCCGGCCTCTTGCATGGCGTCGTGGAAACGGGCCTGCGCTTCGAGTTCCTTCCCGCTCAGGCTGTCTCGCGCCCTGGCGTCCAGTTCGTCGATTCCGAAGGCGCCAGCGTTGAGCTTCGCGTTCTTGTGGATCTGGTCTCTCATCATGTACATCTGAGAGAACAGGCTCGATGCGGTGCGGTTGCTGAAGATGGAGCCAATGGCGTCGTTCACCTGGTCCTGGGTGGTGAGGCCCTTGGCGGCCAGAGCGGGCAGGAGCACCTTCTCCATCCATTCGAATTGGTTGGTGCGGAAGAGGTCGCTGCCTTTCAGCGCGCCGGGGTCGAGGAACGAGACCTGCCCCGTCTTGTCGTGCTTCACCTTCGACGGGTCGCCGATCAGGTCGTACTTCATCAGGTTCTGCGCGGCGCGCTTGGTGGTGCGACCCTGGTAGAGGTTCTGGTAAGCGGACATCGTGGCCACGCCGGCGCTTGCACCACCCATGATCTGAACGATGGGCTCAAGCTGGTAGTACATCGCCTCGCTGGAGAGGCCTTTGGCGGCAATGCCGCCGCGCTTGACGAAGTCCAGCCATTGGGTGGAGTCCACGCGGCCACCGGTGGCGGTAATCACGCGCTGCACCATGTCGGCCTGCTTGGTGAACTCTTCCTTGCTGCTCAGGCCGTTGCGTGCCTCGATGACCTTGAGCATGTCCATGAACTTGCGTTCGTTCTCGGTGCCTTGTTCCTCCCCGAACATGGCCTTGTTCGCGAACTTCATCTTCGCCATCGCTGGCATGACCATTTCGGCGTGATGCACGTCGGCAAAGGCGGTGGTCGCGTCCAGCATCAGCCCGAGGTTGTCGTTCATGCTGGTGCCGTAGGTCTTCATCCGCTTCGCATAGTCGATGGCCTTGTCGGACTCTTCCTTGCCGAGGCCAAGCGACTCGATGCGCGCCGTCGCTGTTTCGTATTCGCGAATCTGATGCAGCGGCTCGGTGACGGCGCGGCGGATGCCGTAGGCGGTGCCGACGCCGGCGGCGCCGGCCATGGCCAGATGCCCGGCCGTGGCGCGGGTGCCGTTGAAGCTCTTCTGCACCTGCGCCTTGCGGTTGCCGGCGGTGGCCAGCGCTTCGAGGCGCGCCTTCTGCTGGGCAATGGCGCTGTTGGTGGACGTGATATCGGCCTGTAGGCGGTGCTGGTCCGCCGACAGCTTGCCGATGCCGCTGGCCGTGGCCGCGGTGCGCAGCTGCACGAGGGCATGGCGCTGCTTGTCGTAGGCGGCCGTCGCGCGGTCGACCTGGCCCTGCAGGGTGCGCGCCTGATCGCTGTTCGCGCCGTAGGTGCGAGTGACGCTGTCGAGGTTGGCGCGCAGCACCTTCAGGCTGTTGCCCTGCTTGGCCAGCTCGGCCTGGTACTTCCGGATGGCGTTGACCTGGCCGAGCTGGCCGTTCAGCAGCTTGAGGGCGTCGCGCGACTGTTTCAGGCTTGCGGCCGTGGCCTTGCTCTGGGCGTCGAGCGGCTTGAGTTCGTTGACCGCCTTGGCCGCGCCGGCCAGGATCAGCTTGAGGGTTAGCGCGGTGGCCATGGTGGTTCGAAGGTGTTGCGGTCAGTCGTCGTGCTTGCTCGGGGCGTAGCGCTTGCGGGCGGCCTCGCGCCAGTCCATCAGCTCGGCCAGGGGAAGGCCGTCCATGTCCTGCGGGCGCCAGTGGAAGACGAGCGCCAGATCCGCCATGGCGTCCTCTACGCGCTCTGCAAGACCGCGTCCCGAACTGCTTTCTTCAACAAAAAACTGATGACGACGCCTCCCGCTTCGGACAGGTCCGCGGGGTCGAGCTGCGCGCACTCGGGCGGCGTGAGGCTTGGGGAGGTGATGCGCGGAAGCAGCTTGAGCAGTTCGTCGGCGTCGGCGGCGTGCAACCGCTGCAGCGAGAGGCCGCGCAGCTCGCCGGCGTTGGGCTTGCGCAAAACGATCTCGGCGATGGTGGTGGCGCCGCGCTGGATGGGCGTGTCGAGGGTGATGATGTTTGGCACGCTGGGCGCGATAGTGGCGGTGGGCTGTTGGGCGTCGTTGTTCATAGTGGTGGCTCAGTTCGAAGGGGAAGGGCAGGGGGCGAGATTGCGGGCTGGCGTCAGTTGACGCCGAAGGCCATGCCGATGGCAGCGCGGATGGCGTCGTAGTGGTCGGTGCCGCCCACGCGGAACACCATGCCGGGCACGTCGATCTCCAGCAGTTCCTGGGCATTGACGGTCAGCTTGTAGTAGCTCGCGGCGATGGTGAACTCGTGGTCGTTGTCTTCGCCGGCCTTGGCCTCGTTGGGGTTCCACTCGCGCAGGCGGCCGCGGATGACAACTTCGGCCGCGGTCACCTGGCCGGTGGCTTCGTCCTGATAGGCGCCGGCGAACCGGAAGATGTTGGCGCCGACGGTTTGCGAACCCAGCATCGCGATGAGCTGCGTCTTCAGACCGCCGGCCTTGATGCCCAACTCGAGCTTTTCGTGGCCGAGGTCGATCTCGACTGGGCCGTGCATGCCGCCGGCGCGGTATTCCTCGGTCTTCTTCGTGATCTTGGGAAGCGTGACGCTGGGGATCTCGCCGACCCAGCTTTCGCCGTCGCCGAACATGGCGAAGTTCTTGAGTTTCTTGGGCAGTGCCATGGTGGTGCGCTCCTATGCGTGTTGGGTTGACGCCGTTCAGGCGGCCTGCACGGCCGCGGCGAAGTTGGCGAGAAAGTCGTCGGTGATGGTCTGGCGGAAGCCCAGGTCTTCGAGCGGCGGCACCGGCGTGTAGCGGTAGCTGATGCGCAGGCGGCCGACGAAGAGTTCTTCTTTTGGGTTGAGGTCGGGATTGATGAAGGCCTCGAAGCCGATCAGGTAGCCGCCCGTCACAAGGTCCTTGCCCTTGGCGTTGATGTTTTCGAGCATGTCCTTCACGAGCGTGGGATGCATGGGCTTGTCCACGAACGTGAAATGCGCCTCGGCCATCGTGTCCGCCAGCACCTGGGCAGTGCGGGTGTAGTTCTCGAAGAAGAACCTTCCGCCCTGGGCCTCGGTGGTGCGGTTGCCCCAGAAGCGATAGCCGCTGCGGTTGATGATGGTCGTGACTTCGAGCGCATTGAGGTACGTCGTATCGCTGCTCGGGCTCTGCAGGTCGAAGAACACGTCGGCGCTGATGCCCTGGGGGCCGTTGACCACGATGTTCGACAGCGTCTTGTGCCAGCCGATCTGCTGGTCGAGCTTGGCGCGCACGCCAAGCGCATAGGCGACGGCCGGGTCCATCTCCACGTCGTTGTTGACGGTGCTCCAAGCGAGGAAGTTGGGCCAGATGACCATCAGTTCGCGATCGCCGAACTTGGCGCGGTAGGTGGTGGCCTCTTCCTTCGTGGTGGCGTAGGTCATGCCATCGGCCTTGCGCGCCGCTACGTAGCCGAATGCTTTCAGCGCCTTCGCGACGACGCCCAGTTCGATAGCAACGGGTTCGGTGTCGAGGTCGGGCGCACCGATGATCCGCGGCTTGTAGCCGAGCTGACCTTGTGCGGCCAGCAGCGCTTGGAGGCCGGTCTTCTGACCCGCGGCCGTGGTGGTGCCGATCACGTTGCTCGTGGTTGCTGCGGCATCCGCGCCAGGCTCGACGCGCACCACGATGGTGACCGATTGAGCTTGCCGGGAGATTGCCTTGAGCGCCTTTGCCAGCGTGCCGGTGGCGCCTGCCTTGCCGATGCTGCCGCCGGGGTTGGTCAGCAGCACCGGGGTGTTGAGTGGGAAGGCCGCCGGATCGGCCTGCGGCGCGGTGGCCACGATGCCGATGATGGCCGTGCTGACGACGCGGATGGTCGCGCCGCCTTCGTCGACTTCGAAAACGCGTACGCCATGGTGGTATTCGGTGGACATAGTGGAGTGCTCCTGAGAATTGAGTCGGGGATGTCTGCGTCAGAGCTGCACCGCAGCGAGGAAGAGGTCGTCGAGCGCGGCGTCGTCCAGGCCGATCAGCGGCCCGAGGGTCTTGAGAAAGGGCGACGTCCGCTCGACCGTGGCGCCGTAGTTCCAGTCGATCTCGGCGGCTTCCCTCTGCGGGCTTTCGAGGGCGGCAATGGCCGCATCAACCGCCTGCAGTTTGTTGATGGCCAGCAGGGCGCGGCGTGCCTGTCGCATGGTCACTTGGTGCGGAACCAGGGCGGGCAGTGCTTCGAGCACCAGCTTCGGTCGGCCGCCCGGTCCAGGCTTGATAGTCCAGCCCGCCGCTTGCTGCGTAAGCAGGCTCTCATGCTCTTCGACGGTGATAGGTACTGCGTCCAGCGGCAGCTCGGCATGGACTTCGTCGTCGAAGAACCCGCCTCTTGAGGGTGAATAGAAAAGCATGGCTATCTCCCGATTGCGAGCCAATAGATGGCGAGCGCGGTCTGGGCGTTGTTGAGGGTCGGGTATGCGCTAAAGCCGCTGAGACTGGTCGTGCCCACGTTGACGACATTGCTGTTGTTGCTAGCGCTGGTGGCTTGGGCGCTCAGATAGAGCAGGGCGCCGGGGAACGCGATCGGGAAGGTCAACGCCTGATTGCCCGCGAGGTTCGCCGTTCCCCACTGCAGGATGATCCCGTTGGGCAGCTTCTGGTAGTTGTTCGTCGAAGTGAACTGGTCCTGCCGCACGGCGTGGCCGGCGCCGGTGGACGCAGCGACGTTGAAGGTTTGCCCGGCATCTCCAGCCTTCGGGGCGAAGCGAGCATCGGCCGTATCGCGATTGAGGGCTTGGAGCCCCTTGGTGGCCGCTGCGATCTGCAAGCCGCCGCCGTAGCAGGAGATGAGCACGAACACGTCGAGGCTTGCATTCCAGCTGACCTCGCAGATGGCATTGGCGATGATCTCGCCGCCCTGCAGCTCGGCGCCGCCGAGGCCCAGCACATGCTTTGCGCCCAAGCCGTTGAGGTTGAGGGTCGTGGCGCCGGTGTTGGCGGCCTTCGCCTTGAGCCACAGCACCATGCCGTCAACGCGCGCAGTCAGCGCGGGTGCGTAGTCGACGACGATGGCATTGGCCGCGCCGGAATCCACCGCGAACATCGGAGCGTTCTTCTGGATCAGGGCCACGGCCGTGCCCGGATCTTCCGCGCCGATGTTGGCGCGCGCCTGCGCAGCCTGCGCCGGCGTGAGGCCCTGGGCGGCGTCGTGCCGGACGTATTGCGTGTGAGGGTTGGCCGCTGCTACGTGGGCGGCAAGGTCCGCATCGGTCGCGTATTGCGGGTGTGGGTTCGCCGCCGCGATGTGGCCGGTCAGGTCGGCGTCTGTGGCGTACTGCGGGTGAGGATCTTCCTTCGCCTCGTGCACGGCAACGGCGTTGCCAAGCTTCAGCGCGAGTTCGGCCTCGGTGAAGGCCCAGCGCACCCACTTTGCGGCATCGGCGCCGGGTACCACGTTGAGGCTCTCGCCCACGCTCTTCCACGTGCTGCCGCCATAGCTGACATAGGCGACGTTCGCCGGGTAGGTGAACGTCGCATCCCACGGGCTGACTCCCCGAAGGCGCAGGTAGCGCGTGCGGCTCGCGAGTTGCCGCGGGGCGAGGTTGTCGATGCCGGTGGGCCCGCCCAGGACCGGGTCATCTTCCTCCAGCTGGTAGATGCCGCCTTCGTAGACGTCGGCTTCGTTGAGGTTTGCCATGTCAGGCGCTTCCGTGGTTGTAGGCGCCGTCGCGCATGGTCGCACCGTTGTGGCTGTTGGCCACGGCGGCATACCGCAGCGCGACCAGATGACAGCGTGCGGGGGCGACGGACGGCAGGAGCTTGCGCAGCCGCTCGGCCTGCGCGTTGGTGATGGGGCGCTCAAGGGCGACCATGTAGGTTGCCCACGTGCTAGCGAGCGCGGCGTGGGGATAGATGCCGTCGCGGCGAATCGTCCCGTTGTGAGTCCGCCCGCCGACTCGCTCGATGATGTCCACTTCGCCGAAGCCCAGCGAGCGGATCAGCAGGCGAATGGCCCAGGGCGTTCCCTTGTGCCGGTGGATCTCGATGGAATTCAGGATCAGTGCACGCTTGGCGTCGTCGGACCTGGCGTCCTGCCAGGCCTCCACCGAGAGCGTCCACGAAAGCCATGGCAGCAGTGGCGCGAGGCAAAGCATGGCCGTCCACAGGTGCCGCAGGCCATCTGTGTCCAGCTCCAGCGGCGAGGCGCCCGCGAGCGCCAACTCCAGCGGCGTGCGATTTGGCGGAAGCAGCCGTTGCGAAGGCGTGAGGCTAGGCACGGACTACCTCTTCGAGGACGTTGATGGCCGTGACGCGAACCCATTGGGTCTTCGTGCACAGGATGTCCGCTGGCGGTTGTGTGATCTCGACACGGTCGACGCCTGGCTGATGGAGCGCCGCGTCGATGCCGGAGTGCGGCAACCCCTTGCCGAGCTTGCGGATCTGCCGGAGCCACTTCGCCAGCGCTGCCTCGCCGTTCTGCAGGGCTACTTCGCCCGCAGGCCCTTCGTAGCGATACACCTTGGCCGAGATGGCGGTCTCGAAGATCTCCGGACCCTGCACGGGCACGCTGTCGCAGAGCGGGCGGATCTTCTCGGCATTGAGCGCGGCGCTCACGGTGCTGAGCAGCGCTTCGGAAGCAACGCCGCTCGCAGACGTGGACAGCACCGTGATGCGGACGGTTCCCGGGAGCGGGCTGTCGACCTGTGCGTCCGCCACTTCGGCACTGGCCGAAAGGGCGTGGTAGCGATAGCTTTCCGTCGGGCCCGCCGTCGTGATGCCTTCGGGCGCCAGCTGGATGCGCTCGCGGAAGCGATCGTCATCCTCGTAGACGGCCTCGATCGGTGGCACCGCGTCCGGGTCGGCCGGCGTGACCAGCAGGCGGGAAACGCGATAGTTCGCGCCCAGGTTGTCGAGGTCCGTCTTCGTGGCGTAGGCGAGCATGCACGCCTTGGCCGCATCGTTGATGCGCTGGCGCATCTCCAGTTCTTGGTAGGCCTGCACCTGCAGCAGCTTCATTGCCGGATCGGATTCGAGCAGCAGCGTGTAGTCGAAGCCAACCTTTCGGCATTCGGCCTGAAACAGAGCAACGCGCTTTGCGAGGATCGATTCAAAGTCCAGCGCTTCGATGACGGCCGGCGCCGGCAGGAGCGACATGTCCATGCTCATGCCATGCCCCCGACGATGACGGTATAGGTGGTGCTGTCAACGCTGTTGGTGTCGCGGCGCACGATGTGCAACTGGCATTTGCCCTGCGCGTTGAAGCCCACTTTCACGCTCAGCAATCGCGTGCGTGGCTCCCACTTCATGATGGCCTGGGCAGTCGCCGCGATGAGTCGAAGGCGATTTGCGGCGGTGGCCGGGTGGTCGACCAGCTGCGGCAGGTAGCTGCCGTAGTTGCGGCGCATCAGGCGTGACCGGATGGGCGTCGTCAGAATGTCATTGATGGACTGCGCGATGTGATCGCGGCGCGACAGCACCTTGCCCGTGGTCTTGGAGATTCCACTCATGGCACGGGCTTCCCACTGATTTCATCGCCACCTTGCACGCCGGATGTGAGGTGGTTCTGCAGGCTGATGTCGCCAGCGACGACGTCGCCGCCATCGGTGGTGATGCCGTGGCCGTTGATGAAGGTCATATCGCCATCGATCTCGGCGGTCTTGCCGCCGGGGCCGGTGCCAGATCCGGCCATGCCCGCGGTAAATGTGAGCAGGCCCAGCACCAGCAGCTGGCCCGTGGTGATGGTCTTCGGTGCGTCGAGCGTTATCTCCTGCGAGTGCACCTTTGCGCTCTCGCTGGCCGTCACGTCGGCCGTCTTGCATTTCACGGTGATCGCGTCGGGAACCTCGATGTCCGCGGTGCCGGTGGCGGGCAGCGTGACCTTGAGCTTGTGGGCGGCGTGGTCGTACTCCACGACGGCGCCGTCGGGATACTTCGTGACGGTCTTGTTTGGGTCGGAGCTGGGCGCCGGGTGGCTCTCGGTGGGCAGGCCCGGCAGCGCATAGCCGCCTTCGGTCATTCCGTTCGGCGACAGGAACAGGACGCACTCGCCAACGGTCGGCGGGTTCCACGTGCCGGTCTTGCCTGCGCGCAGCTCCACGTAGGGACGCCAGTCGGTGCTGCCCTTCTCGGTGAGCTGCACGCGCACGAGCGGCGGAGTGGCGCTGTGGTCGACGTCGGTGATGGTGCCCATGCGCACGACGTTCGCCATCTGGCGCTGCAGGTCAGCAAAAAGTTGCGGCGATTCGGTTGGTCCGGGCATGCGCCCAATGTGCCGAAAGGCTCTCGCGTGCGCGAGCGAACGCAACGGTGCGTGCGGCGGGGACCGAAGGGCGTTGCGCGGCGCCCTCAAACGTCAGCCGTTGGCGGTGACGTGGTGCAGCAAGATGCCGGTGACGGCGTCTTCGTCCGCTGGTGTGAAACCCAGCAGCTCGCGTTTCGGGTACTGCACGGTAGGGCTGTTCGGCTTGCGCCAATCGACCTTGTCGCGCAGGCCGCGCTGGTGCACGCGAGCGATGCGCGCGGTACGCCCGCCGATGGTGATGGTGGCGCTCTCGGCGGTCGCGGCCTTGCGGAGGTACTTCGCGGTGCGCAGCTTTTCGAACATCTTGCGGCGGATGGCGCCTTTCTTGTTCCGCAGCTGCTTGCGCGGCTTTCTCTGTTCGTAGGACGTGCCATCTGGGTTCAGCTGTGCGCCTATGCGCTCGGCCTGGCTTCGGCGCAGGTAGGTCGAGATCTGCACCATGGCCGCACGCCGGCGCTCGGGCGACAGCCCGGCCACCAGAGGTGCGGCCCAGTTGGCGAGTCTGCTGAGCGCGTCGGCCACGATCAGCCTTCGTCGAGCGGCTGAATGCGCCACTCGGCTTGCAGGTCGACGACGGACTCGATGGGCTCGATACCCGCAAGCAGCGGCTCTCCGATGTGCCGGGCGGTGAGCCTGTTGATGCCGTCCACGGTGCCGCCTTGCACCGCGACCGATTCGGTCAGATCAATCTCGAAGCCGATGTCCGATGTGGTGTGGTCGATGATCTCGACTTCGAAGCGGAAGGCCTTGGCGCGCCGATCGGGGTTGTCGAAGATGTCCGGCTGATTGCGCTTGAGCCAAGCGACGACAGGCACGACGAGCACGTCTGTGCTGCCGGTCCAGTCGGTCACGACGACATTCAGCGTGTACCGGTACTCGAAGGAGAGCGCTGGCGTGCCGGTGTGGACGATGTTGCCGCGCTCAATGAAAACCGTGAGCTTTTCCGGGTTGGTGGCGAGGTCCGGGCAAGCGTGTGTGATGTGGTCGCGCAGCAGCTGCGGCTTCTTCATGGGTCAGTGCTCGATCGCTTCGGTGGCGGAAGCGTCAGCCAAGAGGGCGCGGTCGGCCCTGATGACGTCGGCCAGGAGCTGGATTCGCTGGTCGCGATCGACAAGATCCGCGCGGAGCTGTTCAACCACGCGTCGACCCTCTGCAAGGCTGCTGTCGAGTCGGGCCGCATGGCTTGCAAGACGGTCTCGCTCAACTGCGCCGGCCTTGGACATAGCGAGGTACTGGGCGGCGCGGCCCTCGGCGGCGCGCTGCAGGCGCTCAGCATCAGCAATGCGAGCAGCGCCGTGGGCAGCAGCAGGAGCTTGCACGGCTTGGAAATCGTCGATGGCCTGGGTGATGCTGGTTGCATGGCCTTGTTCCTTGGTGCGGGTGGTTTCGGTCTCTTCGAGTGCGGTGGTGGCTTGGCGCTTCGTGTCGTTGTCCCACGCCTGCTGAACTCGCGCGGCGCCGCGCCCGTCTCCGACCCAGTAGGCGGGCAGGGCCGAGCCCGCGGCGATCAGCACCGCGGCCGCCAGGGCGACAAGCGCGGTTTTCATGACGTGGACAGCAGAGCGTCGAGCGCGCGGTTGCAGCGTTCGACGCGGTCGGTGCGGCCCGCCATCGCGGCGCCGTTGATGCCGCGCGTGATGGCGTCGAGGTGCCAGCGATCGGCGAGGGCGTTGAGGCCGTTGTTCTTCCAGTACCAAGCACCGACGAGAACGGCTGTTTCCGGTTCTGCGACTCGGTCCGGGTTCTGTTCAAGCGGCAGGCCCAGCGCAGAGCCTGCAGCTCGATAGTTGCCGCGGCCGGTGAGATGCGGCAGGCCTCGGCCGCGGTAGCTCCATCCGTCGCCGCTGGCCTCGCTGCCGTTGCCGTTCCGGTTGGCATAGACGCGGCATGCGAGCGCCTTGGGCTGGCGCGTGAAGGCTCGGGCCTTCTCCACCTCCCGCAGCGCGGAGAACATCTGCGCGATGCGTGCGGGGTCGGTGTAGAAGAGGTTTTCTTCGAGGCGGGTGAATCCACTGGTTTCGTGGCTGTACTCGCCGATGAAGGCGGCCATTCGCCGAGGTGTACCGATCTCGAAGCGATCGGATGCGGCGATCAGGTGCGGCAGGAAGACACGCGCCACCGTCGGCGTGATGCCGGCGGCAATGAGCTGTTGCAGGGTGAGCATGGCGGCTTCAGGTCTTGGTGGTGGTGTCGGCTGGGCGCGCTTGTTCGGGCGTGGCGACCACGGGAGCCGGCACGCGCGGGATGCCGATGCCGGCGCGGATCTCGGCGGCGAGTTCGCCGATATCGCGATCCTTCCGGCGCTCCAGCCAAAGGAAGACCGCGGCCACGATCCACGGGCCAGGGATGCTGCAGAGCACGAACACGCAGCCCGTTATCACGAAGAAGCCGGCCTCGGGCGGGAACGTAGCGAGGCGGGCGAGGGCGGCGCCGGCGGTGAAGATGTCGGGCTTGTGTTGCATCAGCAGCACGAGCGCGATGGTGCCCAGGATGAAGGAACTGGCCAGGCAACCCATGACCCGATTGATGAGGTCGTTCCACGCCTGGCCGGGCCGCAGTGGCACGAAGCGGATGCCGAGCCAGAAGGCGATCAGGCTGGCGATGACGGGCAGGGAGAGCAGGGCCAGCTTGTAGCCTGCAGCGGTGCCGGCAGCCGCGGCGGTGGTGGTGGGCTCGGTCATGGTGTGGTGTCGTAGGGTTGAAATGGGCATGGCGATGTCTCCTAGTCCCAGAGCTGCACGGTGTCGATGCGAGCAGCATTGGCGGGGAGGTCTGGCAGGACAACGGTGAGGCCGATCGGCAGGATCGGGCCCAGGTCGGCGAGGCCGGGGTTCAGTCTGTAGGTCGCTTCGGTCACACCGGCCGTTGCGCCGAGGTGGCGCAGGCACAGCAGATCGACGGTGTCGTGCTGTTGGGTGAACACGGTCCGCGGCATGACTAGATCAGCTCGACGGTGAGGCGCGTCACGCCCAGGATGTCGCGCACGGCCCATGTGGCATCACGGCGATGGTGCTCGGCCTGGTCTTCGCGCGCCTCGTCCTGATCCTTACGGCGCTCGCGCCCGGTGGTGTCGTAGTCGCTGTAGCGCTCGATCAGGTTGGCCTTCGCGTGGCAGTAGACGGCGCGGCGAAAGCGCTGCACGTTGACGGACTCGCCGTCGATCATGAGCGCGGGCACTGCAGCTAGCGATTCGTGGCTTTCGTCCTTTCGGCTCTTCGCCCAGGCGTCGAGCTGGGCCACCGTGGTGGCAACCGCCTCCTGCACAGCCGTCAGCAGTCGCGGCGGCGTGATGGTCCCATCGAGGCGCACGGCGTCGCGTAGTGCGGCGAGGTCGATCTCGGGCCACCACGCGCCGGCGGATACCTTGCCCAGCGGCGCGGGGTCGCTGGGCGGCGTGGTGCGCACGAGTGGCGGGGCTGCAGCGATGAGGGACATGGACGGTCTCGGGCTTGAGGTCTTCGGCTCGGTATAGGTGGGCGGTGGCCGTGGCGCGTTGTGGTGAGGGCTCAGCCTTTCACGCGGCGCCACGGGCCGCCCGGCACGCGGGGGTGCTCGGTTGCGCTACTTCGCGGCGGCGCGCTTGCGCGCGGGAGCCGTCGACTTCCTCGCCGGCGCCGTGCTCTTGCGGTCGCTGGCCGGCGGGGCCGTAGCGGGTTGTTCGGGTGGGGCGGTGGTCACCGCCTCCGCTTTCGGCTCGGCGCTCGCGCCGGCCTTGCTGAGCGCGCGCTCGACGCGCTCGATATCTTTTTTGACGCCGGCATTGCTGTCCAGCTCCAGCGCGCGCTGCAGGCGCGCGAGGGCCAGCGACAGCGCCGCGGGCTCGATCGCGGACAGGTCGGGCTCGTCGGCCGTCTGCACCTTGCCGAGCGCGGCGTAGGCGATGGCTTTCTGCAGCTTGGCCCGCGCCTGGTCGGGCGCGTCCTGCTCGGCCGTCAGGGCTTCGGCCTCGATGAGCAGCGCGGCCGCTCGCGCTCGTGCGCGGGCGCGGTCGTCGTCGACCGACACCGGCGCGAGATGCCGCACGTTCTCGGCGTCGAGCTGCACGAACAGGGGCGACCATTGGCCCTTCAAATAGGCGTTGGCCAGTTCATCGATCACGATGGCGGCCGGGCTGCGCTTGTAGTCGTCTGCCATGGCCATGCGATGGCGGATGACATAGGCCGCGATGTCCAGGCCCAGACGGTAGGCGCCGGCGTCGAAGGCCCACACCATCACCGTCGTGAGCACCTGGTCCACCGCGCCCTGGCCTGTGTCGAGCGAGGTATAGATCCAGTCGAAGTACTCGGGCAGGAGCCGGGCTTTCATCTCGGCGCGGCGCTCGTGCGATTGGATCTGCGACAGGCGCGTCTTGTCCTGCGAGAGCTTGACGCGCATCAGGCCGTAGGCGTCGCCCTGCAGCTCGACGCCGTAGGGGCTGGCGGTCTGGGCCTGTTCTTGCAGGACGCGCGCGCGGTGGCGCTGTGCGGGGCTGAGTGGACGCATGGTGGTGTTCCGGGCTGGTGGGAAGAGAGCGCGGGCCGGGGGCGGCCTGCGTGACAGTCTTTCGTCAGACTTTTGGCGCGTGGCTTAGTCGACGATCTCGATGTTTTCGACGAGGGCGGCGCGGCCGTAGTCTTCGACGACGTAGGCGTCGTTCGAGGATTCGTAGTTCTCGATCTGGTCGCGCTCGGGCACGTCCTTGATGTTGCGGCGCCGTGCATCGCGCTGCCAGTACAGCGACAGGTTGGCCAGGGTGGTCACCATCACCTTGCCGGCGGGGAAGAAAGGCACGGTGACCGCCTGCAGGCCACCCACGCGCTTCTGGCTGATGATGATGTCGGCCGCCAGCGATTCGGTCGGCGGCTGATCCTTGTTGACCAGCGGGAAGTACTTGTCGTGCATCAGACCGCGGCCGACCACGGCCACGAGGTCCGGGTCTTCCTGATTCCACGGGTCGAGCAGCGTGATGGCGTCGTACACGACGGCATCGAGGTTTGCGTAGTCGCTGGTCGCCTTGTCCGCGCCGACGACGACCTTGTTGGCCTGCTTGCCGCCCTGGGTGACCACGTTCTCCGGTGCGTGCTCGCGCATCTGTTGCAGCCACCCCTTGTTGACGTCCTGCAAGAGAGGGTTGGCTGCCAGGTCGGTCGTGGCGGCAATGCTGGTGCCGTTGAAGCCGATGCAGATACGGTCCAGTGCCTGGCGGCGCAGGATCGCGTCGCGCAGGAGTGTCTGGAAGTTGGGGAAGCCGGCCCAGGCATCCAGCTGCGCATAGCGGATGGCCGTGTCGAAGTTGGTCTGCACGCAGCGGTATTGGTTGTCGTCGAGCGACGCGACGTTGCGCGGCTTGCGCGTGCCGTTGCCGCTGGTGTCGGTGCGGCTGGCCACCGGGCCGCTCACGCCGACGCCGACCTTGGCGGCCATCTGCTCGGTGACGCCAATGACGTTGATGCGCTGCAGGAACGCGCTCGATTCCTGCATCTTCGATTCAAGGGTCTGCTGCACGCGCGGCACGACGTTGAATTTCTGGACGACGCTGGCCACTTCGTTGAGGGTGGCCAGTTGACCGAAGTAGGCGTCGAGGGCCTGGCGGGTTTCTTTGCGCATGGTGTGTGCTGCCTGTGTGGTGTTGGGGGTGGATTGCTTTGGGGTGGTCGACGTGGCTCAGCAGTCGGTCTTCGCGGCGCCGTTGCCGCCGGTGGCCAGCGGGCGCGTGCCGCCGACCGGCGTGTTGTCGAGCGCCGAGTACTTGGCTTTCAGATCAGCCACCGAGGTCTGCAGGTCGCTGATGGTTTTGTCGCGGGCGGACAGCTTCTTCTCGGTGTCGGAGGCATGGGCGGCGAAGGCGTCGCCGATCTGCTCGAAGCCTTCGGCCATCGCGGCGAAGCGCGCATCGTCGGCGGTGGTCTTCGCGCCGAACTTAGCCAGGGCGCCCGCGACAGCCGCGCGGAACTTGGCCAGCGCGCCTTCGTCGGGCGCGTCCTCGAATTCGAGGGTGAACTCTTCGGCGGCGGTGAAAAGATCGTCGGGCTTTTCCTTGCGCGCGGCGAAGGGGTTGGAGTTCGGATTCTTGGCAGCGAACTCGAGCATTTCGGTGCCGAGGCTCGCCGGGTTGTCGGTGACGGCCAGGCCGACGAGATAGGCCTTTTCACTGTCGGCGAAGCGCGGGCGGACTTCCATCGACGAGTAGATCTTCTGGCGCTTCTTGTTGAGGTCGATCAGCTCATCGGTGGGCGAGATCTGCGCGAAGAGGGCGAGCTTCTTGGCGCCGCCGATCTCGACCTCGCCGGTCTTCACAGCGGTGACATCGCCATAGGCGCGGAAGTCGCTGTTCGGGCTGTAGCCGCGCATGTGCTCGATGTTGACGCGGGCGCCGTAGAGGTTTGGGTCGTAGCTGGCGGCGATCTGTTCCAGCATCGCGCGGTCGATGACGCGGCCGTCGCTGGTCGCGCCTTCGACGGCGACGCGGAAGAACTTGGAAACCGGCTTCTTGGCGGGAGTGGACATTGGTTGGCTCGTTGCTGGTTGAACGTTCATCGCGTGGTGTTCGCGATGCGGTGAGCCAATGGTGTCTATGCGTCCGTCCGCTCTCAAGCCGCTGCGCATGTGGCAGTGGCGGGCACTGTTGGACGTGGTGGCGATGCTTCGCGCGCGCGGGCAACCTCGGCGGCATGCCCCTGAAATCCGCTGCGTCCGGCCGTACTCGCCGGACTGTTTCTGTCGCTGCGAAGAAGTCCGCGTCGCACCAGCGTGGACGGGCATCGAGCGCCTCCAAAGCGGCGGCGCCTGCTGCCGATGTCGGCAGCGTCGCGAGCACTGCGGCGGGCCAGATTGCCACGTTGACGCCGCAGGCGCAACCCCGCACCGCGGCGCGGTTTCTCGCGTGGACGGGTTGGAAGGTCAAGCAGATCGCGGAGCACCTGGGCGTGCCGGCGTCGACGGTCTATGGATGGAAGGAGGTCGACAAGTGGGACGACGCGCAGCCGCTGGACCGCGTGAACGGCGCGCTCGAAGTACGGCTCATCCAGCTCATCCTGAAGACCGAGAAGACAGGTGGCGACTACAAGGAGATAGACCTACTCGGTCGCCAACTGGAGCGCACCGCCCGCGTCGAGAAATACCAGCAGACGGGGCGCGAGGGCGACCTGAATCCGAACATCGCGGCGCGCAACGCGGCGCCGAAACGCAAGCCCAAACGCAACGAGTTCAGCGAAGACCAGATCGCGCTGCTCGAATCGAAGCTGCGCGAGTCGAACTTCCCGTTTCATCAGACGTGGTTCGATCAGCAGTACCAGCGGCTGCGCGCGATCCTCAAGTCGCGGCAGATTGGCGCGACGTTCTATTTCTCGCGCGAGGCGCTGCTGTCGGCCGCGAAGGAGGGGCGCAACAAGCTGTTCCTGTCGGCCTCGAAGGCGCAGGCGCACCAGTTCCGCAGCTACATCGTGGACTTCGCGAAGGAGGTCGACGTCGAGCTGAAGGGCGAGAACATCAAGCTGTGGAACGGCGCCGAGCTGATCTTCCTGGGCACGAACGCGATGACGGCCCAGTCGTATCACGGCGACTTCTACTTCGACGAATTCTTTTGGGTTCCGCGCTTTCGCACGATCAACAAGCTGGCGAGCGCGATGGCCTCGCACAAGCACTGGCGCAAGACCTACTTCTCGACGCCGTCGGCGATGTCGCACGAGGCCTATGGCTTCTGGACTGGTGACGATAGGAACAAGGGCCGCGCGAAGAAAGACCATGTCCGCATCGACACGACGCACCGGGCGTTGCGCGGCGGCGCGCTGGGCCTCGATCGGAAGTGGCGCGACATCGTCACAGTCGAGGATGCCGTGGCGCTGGGTTTCGATCTCTTCGACATTGCCGAGCTGCGCGAGGAATACAGCGTCGATGAGTTCGCCAACCTCTTCATGTGCCAATTCATCGACGACAGTCTTTCGCTGTTCACGCTGGCGCAGATGCAGGCCTGCATGGTCGACAGCTGGGAGACGTGGAGCGACGTCAAGCCGCTTTGGCTTCGGCCATACGCGCATCACCCTGTTTGGGTCGGCTATGACCCTTCGGACAAGGGCGATGCGGCGGCGCTGGTGGTCGTGGCGCCGCCGCGGGTGCCCGGCGGCAAGTTCCGCATCCTGCACCGCGAGCAGTTCAAGGGCTCGGACTTCGAGGCCCAGGCCGAGGCGATCCGGCGTGTCACGCAGCAATACAACGTTGTGCATATAGGCATCGACAAGACGGGTCTTGGCGCGGGCGTGTTCCAGATCGTCGAGAAGTTCTTCCCCCAGGTGAAGGGCTACCAGTACAGCATCGAGGTGAAGCAGCGCCTCGTGCTGAAGGCGCAGCAGGTGATTCACAAGGGCAGGCTCGAATTCGATGCCGGGTGGACCGACATCGCGGCGTCGTTCATGGCCATCAAGCGCGTGCTCACGGCTAGCGGTCGGAACGTGACCTACGACTCGGGCCGCTCGCAAGAGACGGGGCACGCGGATCTTGCGTGGGCAACGATGCACGCGCTCGACAACGAAACACTCGCCGGCGATGTCGTCGGCGGCAGCTCTCGCATGGAGATTTTTGGATGAGCAAACGCAAGGGCATCGTCGCCCACCGATCGGCGGATGTGGCGCCGCCTGCCAACGCCGGTGCCAGCGCCGTCGCGGCCTTCAGTTTCGGCGACCCCGAGCCGATCAGTCGCATCCAGCTGCTCGACTATGTCGAGAGCACGTTCAACGGCCGTTGGTACGAGCCGCCACTCCCATGGGAAGGGCTGGCGAGCGCGTTCCGGGCGTCGCCGCACCATGGCTCCGCGATCTTCCTGAAGCGCAACCTGCTGAAGGGGATGTTCTTGCCTCATCCGCGGCTGTCGAGCGCGACCTTCGGGGCGATGGCACTGGACTTTCTGGTCTTCGGCAATGCCTACGTCGAGCAACCGTGTGCCGTCACCGGCCGGCCCCTGGCGCTGCAGCACACGCTGGCCAAATTCACGCGGCGGGGGGAAGAGGCGGGCCGCTACTTCTTCGTGCGGGGCTGGCATCAGGAGCACGAGTTCCCGGCCGGATCGGTGTTCCATCTGCGCGAGGACGACGTCAACCAGGAGGTCTATGGCCTGCCCGAGTACATCAGCGCGCTGCAGTCGGCCTGGCTCAACGAGTCGGCCACGATGTTCCGGCGCAAATACTACGCGAACGGCTCGCATGCGGGCTTCATCCTGTATCTGTCGGATGCCCAGGTCAGCACCACCGATGCGGACGCGCTGCGCGAGGCGCTGAAGGGAGCGAAGGGACCGGGCAACTTCCGGAACCTGTTCCTGCATGCGCCTGGTGGCAAGTCCGACGGGCTGAAGCTGATCCCGGTCAGCGAGGTGGCGGCGAAGGACGACTTCGCGGCGATCAAGAACGTGAGCAAGGACGACGTGCTTGCAGCTCATCGCGTGCCGCCGGGCCTGCTTGGCATCGTGCCGACCAACGCCGGCGGGTTCGGCAATGCGCCGGACGCGTTGGGGGTGTTCATCGACAACGAGATCCGGCCGCTGATGCAGCGCTTTCGGGAACTCAACGAGTGGGCGGGGGAGGAACTGGTGCGGTTCGTCTTGCCGCCGCGGCTGGCGGCGGAACGTCAATGAACTTTATCGTTCGAAACTCCCAGGGCTATCCTTCGATTGCACCGCTCGCGGGTGGCTTACCGTTTCTGTTGTGAGCGCTTGCCCCGCTGGAGATACGTTCTCGTGCGCTCCAGACTCGCATCGGATTCGACAGTCCGCTCGCGTGCATACATATCCGTTCCCATCGACGGCAGGAAGTGCCGCAATTCGTCAAATGAAGGCACGCTGGAAAAGATGAAACGAGTGGACGAGAAAGCTTGGCCGGCATTCTCGTGCTCGACCATCCCCGCATCGAGCTCGACCGGCGAGATTGCGCAATCCAGAGGCCTGAGCGCCTCCCACCTCGACCTCTCCTTACAGTACAAGACCACATCAGGCGCCAGCGGAAACACGACATAGCTGCCGTCTTTAAGCGGCCCCAATCCTTTGAGCCACATCGTGCTCTCCCCGTTCTTGATGCAGACCGGGTGGTCGGAGGTGAACAAAGGCGTCGCACTCGCATTCTTGGCGAACATCCATACACCATCATGGATGGACTCGGACATCTCCTCGATAACGCCTGCCGCACCGAGCGTGGCAAATGCTAAAGCCTTCTTTTCCTCGTCGTTTGCCAGACTAATTTTCGAACCCATCTCTTCCACGAGGAACGCAAGCAGTTCGCGCATTTCGCGCGTTCTGAAGTATTGGGACGAGATGAACTCGGTCAACAAGATGCGTTCTTCAGCTGACAGCGCAACGACATCCTTGGCGCGACCACTTCGGACTGCAGACAGTATTCGGGCAAGCAACGGCGCGACCTGGGATTCCATCGACGCGAATGAGCGCTCGACTTGAAGACGGTCCGTGCCTGCTTGCAAGAACTCGGGCAACGTGTAGAAGCCTTGCTCCGCCGCAATCTTCTCCGGGCTAACTGCAAACGTCGAGCCCGACTGCTTGTCATAGACCCAAAGGCGATCGTCCAAGTTGACGAAATTGCGAAGATACAGACGCGGTACATAGTGATGGAGCTTGGGTTCGGTCATCGAGTGTCTTAGGGCAGGAAAGCGCGAGGGAAGTGCTCGCCAGCACGTTGCTACTACGCCTGACGTTTACCAGAGCGCGTTCTAGTGGAGAACACCACAAAAATGCTGGGCGCCGATGCTGACTTTCTCTGCAGCCACGCCGATCTCCGCTTCAGTTCTGTCTCAGCGTGCGTGACAGCGGACATTTACGACCGATTGGTTGTGACCGGCTGTCGGTCGCATTCTGCACGTTCCGTGTCGTGCCGCGCCGATCGGCTAACCCTTCGCGCCGTCCGACGAACGGCCAAAGCAGCTTGAAGCCCTTCACCATAGCGACCCGAGGACGCGCATAGCGCCTTTTTTCGCCTCGGTGTCCCCGCGCCCCCGTTAGTCCGCTCGGCCTCTCCACGGGCCTGCCACGGGCCTCGTCGCGCCTCCGGTGCCACAAGGGCCTGCCCCGGCGGTGGCGGGCCGCCCGCTCCGCCGGCGCGCGGTCTAGCCCCCACCGAGCCTGGTCGCTTCGGGTTGCGATTTTTACGAGACGGTTGGCGGCTGCGGGGGCGCGGCAACGCTGGGCTGGGGTGGCAGGCCCCCGAGGGCGTTTCTGTTGCCCGTTTTTACGGAATCGGCCGCCGATGTGCGCCGGAGCTAGGGGGCCGGGCCCTTAGTCGGAGCGCCCCAGGAAATGGGCGGATTGCGGCAGCACGGTGGATGCCAAATACGTGCGGATATCGCGGAGAACCTCCGCGTCGGTCTCCGGCCTTACCTTGCATTTCTCTGCCCATGCACGGCCTGGGTGAATTAAATCCCAGCGCGGCCGCAGGCCTTCATAACGGCCCTTGCCCGGATCATGGTTGCCAAAACCCTCGACGAAAAGATTCCACAGTGGCGAGAACTTCGCGATCATCAGCGACTCCCCTAGTGGGATCCAGATCTCGTCAACCACCAGGTAGCGGCAGGAGAAATCCTCAATTGATAGCGTCTTGGTGGCCGTCACCGACTCAGCGTGTTCGATAAGCCGATTGAACAGCGCCTTCGAACGCGTGGGGTCGGCCATTACCTTGCCCTTTCGAGCGCCTTGAGGAACGGCCTTACCCACGTATATCGGGATGATCGGGTCTTTCCTATCTGCCTTGTTGGGTTCCGAAATCGGGCTGTAGGCCTCGAAGTCGCCGTGGTAGTAGATGGCGTAGATGCCAGTCCCCATGAACGGCTTGATTCCGCCGAGCGAATGGGCCGGCTGACTCACCAGAGCCTCGGCCACGCTTGCGCCGAGGTTCTTCTTGTCCAGCGGGTTGAACGGAATGATCTCGGCGGTCGTCACGCGGCCGCCCTTGTGTCGCCATGTGCGGAGGAAAGACGACGGCCCTGTGATTCGAGCAGAGCTTGGCCTACCGAGGAAGCCACCAAACGCCCTAAGGCGACCGGCACGGCGTTGCCGAGCTGGCGCATCGTCTCAGACCACGAGCCATGGAATACATAGCCGTCGGGGAACGTTTGAATGCGGGCCGTCTCACGAGCCGTGAAATAGCGCACTGACCCATCAGCTAGCACCATCATGTTTTCGCCGCCTGGCACACCGTGGTCTCCGGCCTTTATGGTCTTGGCCGGCTGATCGAGCGGGCTGCCCGTGTGGCCTGGGTACGACTTGGCTCCGGCTTGAAAACGGTGGTCGCGAAACTCTCGCGCGGCTCGTGATTGCGGATCTGGCAGACCCGCGATCGCGTCACGCACGGTACGCCAAGGCAGTTCGCGAGGTGGGTTGTCGGCCAGTCGGCGAACACGGGTCAAGAGCTTCTCTGGCATATTGGGCCGGCTCTTCTTGGGAATGCCGTGGCGTTCCCAATAATCTCCCGTCACCCACTGCGAGAACAGCAGCGCATCCTCGCTATGCGTGGCATCGGGGAAGTGCCAGTCGATGTCGAGATCAGAACGCGTACCCACGATAAAAACGCGTTCGCGCTTCTGCGGGACACCGTAGTCGGCGGCGTTCACCAGCGTGGAGGTGACGTTGTATGTGAGGCCAGTTCCGTGCATTCGACCGGAAGTCTTTTCGGTCTGCAAGCGCATGAAGTGGTCAAACCACGTTTCAGTCTTCCGGCGCGGCGCCTCGGGAAACTCCAGCTGCAGCTTGATGTAGTCGAAATAGTTCGCGAAAGTCGAGCGTGTCAGCCCCTTCACATTCTCGAGGATGAAAGTCTTCGGGCGAAGCTGTCGCACGATCTGCACCGTCGGGGGAAACATGTCGCGCTTATCGTCGTGCGCTTGATGCTTGCCGCCCATCGAGAAGGGCTGGCAGGGAGGTCCCCCAGCGAGCAGCTCAATATCTTGCGGGAGTGAAGACCAGTCAACATCGCGCACGTCGCCCTCGCGCAAGGGCCAATGCTCCACCAAGGGATATCCCCGGCGCTGGTTCTCGCGAACGGTATCGCAAGCCCACTTATCCCACTCTACGACCGCAAGAGACTCAAAACCGGCGAGGCTTACTCCCATGGCCAAGCCACCGGCACCCGCATAGAGCTCAACTGCGCGCATCATTTCGCAACTTTCTCGTCATTCAAAAAACCTTCCAATCTAGACGCGAGGGCTTCGAGATCGCGCAGCTCGCATTCCCATACGGTCATCGCACTCCAACCCAGCTGCGCAAGGGCCGCCAACTTACGTTGATCGCGGGCTCGGTTGCCGTTGAGTTTTGTAGACCAAAAATCGATCCTGGACTTTGGCATGCGGGCAAGTTGGCATCCTTCATGCCGATGCCAAAAACACCCGTGCACGAAGATCACTTTTCGCTTTCGAGGAAACACGAGGTCGGGTGAGCCGGGCAGCTTCTTGTCGTGAAGGCGATATCGATACCCACGGGAATGAAGCAGTCGTCGCACAACTAGTTCCGGCTTGGTGTCTCGGCCACGAACGCGCGCCATGCGCTCCGATCGTTGCTTCGGAGTGAGCGTGTCCATGCTTCCAGATTCTAGAGGGTGCCGGCGACCCTGCGGGCGCTCTCGATCGCCGCGAAAAGGTTCGACGAGTCAGGGATTCGGGACCGCTTTCCCTGCGTGGCGTGCGTCGGCTGATCTAGCACAATGTGTGCTTCGGAGAAAAACAAGAGGTGGAGATGAACAACGAGCAATCGCGACCTACAGTCGCTGTGGAGCGACGCAATCCTGCTCTTACGAAGACCTTGCGTGGCCATCCTGGCAAAACTTCGACGTCGAGGTGCTGATGAGCAAGCCAAAATCGATAACTATTAGCACTCTTGCTGAGTTTGCTAAAAACACCGAGCAGCTAGTTGAAAAAACGATAGTAGCCGGGGGCACGTTTCAAGGTCACTGGTATCGGGGTGTTGGAAGTGTCGCACATGAACTAGCGCCTAGTCTGTTCAGACACCCAACCCATACGGATATTGAAGACCTCATAAAGGTTGAAGCGAAGATGCTGGAGGATTTTCGGCGGCAAGCCGTTTTGATGCCAAATGAATTATCCGGGTTGGATGATGACAACGATCTAAGAACACTCGTCTACATGCAGCACTACGGCGTCCCCACCCGTTTGCTGGATTGGACAAACAACCCGTTTATTGCCCTCTATTTCGCGCTAACGTCGGCTCGCGTGGATGCCTCCGGTGCATTTTCGAATGATGCCGCTATATGGGTGTTGAATCCAGTGAAATGGAATAGTGTGGCACTCTCGCATGCAAGTCATGGCGATTCCGGTGCGCTTTCATCGCGAAACGCTGTAAAAGGTTACGGGCCTAAAAAACTGTTTGTAGGGGACCAGTTAGAGCCTAATGCACTTAAATCGCTCAACGAGCAATGCGCATGCTGTTTGGGCATCGCAAATAACGCGAGAATGTTTGCGCAACGAGGTGTGTTTACTGTATTTGGTCGTGATACTTCACCTATGGAAAGGCAGTTTGAGAAATTCAAACACCCTCCAGAGTCGTTGATAAAATTTGTGATACCGAAAGACAAAATTGGGTCGCTTCTAACATTGTTATTACATCTCGGATATACGGACTCGGTCGCATATCCCGATATGCATGGATTGGCAATGGAAATCAAACGCCTGCGCGGATTCAGGATGTAACATGCTCAAAGTAACCCTACACGAACCCAAGAGCCTGCGCTGGTGGTATGAGCAGTACCTCAATAAAAAGATAGATATGAATCCGTCCTACCAGCGGAAGGCGGATATCTGGAGTAAGTGGAAGCGTGGACATCTCATTGACTCGGTGCTCAACGATTTCGATATACCGAAATTTTATGTTGCCAACTTTTCAGTGGGAATCGCGCAGAAGTTAAATGAGCACAAAAATGCGTATGCGATGATTGACGGGAAGCAGCGCATGGGTGCGGTATTTGGGTTTTTTGCTGACCAATTTAGGCTCAATCCATCGTGTGTTTTGGATGACGATCCTTCAATCAAGCTTGGGGGGATGCTGTATAGTGATTTGGCTAGCAGATTTCCGGCGATAGCTGAGAAGATTGATGAATATGTTCCGACGGTCATGAGTGTGACTGCGGATTCCAAGCACAGAGTGGAAGAACTATTTGTCCGTTTGAATATGGGTGAAGCAGCAACGGGCGCCGAACGCAGGAACGCGATGGGCGGGCCGGTCCCGATGATTACCAGGGAATTGAGCTTGCATCCTTTCTTTGTAAATAAAGTTAAGTTCAACAAGACAAGAATGCAGGAGCACAATCTTATTGTGAAACTGCTCCTTTTCGAATTCAAGGATGGTTTCTCTGATACCAAAGCAAAAAATCTGGACGATTTCGCTAGTGCTGCGGCCAAGTGGTTTGATGCGCAGAATGAAGAGAAGGTGCAAGAGTCAGCGAATAACCCATACTATGCAGCTCGCGACAAGGTTTATGAGGTTTTGGAAGTGTTGAATAGGGAGTTTTTAGAGAACGATACGCTACTAACTCGCCAAGGAGAAATTCCAATTTACTATTGGATGGCGCGAGAAGAGCCCACCTGGGCCAATGAGTTGCGTGATTTTGTTTTGCATTTTACGGATGAATTGCTGGAGAACATGCGCCAACAAAGGAGTAATGCAAACGCGGGCACTTCGGAGCTAAATAGTTATTACCTGGCGTCAAGGAGCACCAACGATCAGGCCAGTCTGGAGTTGCGATTTAAGATTTTTAAGAAGCGGTTTTCGGAGTACAGACGGCCTAGGCGGCGGTAGTGATGCGAGCGCGCGGTTTTACGTTGGTTGGTCGTCCAGGCGGGCTTCCCTACGGTTTCGGGAGCCGTAAGTCTGGACTGCTGATTCGAGACCTCTGCTGCGCGCCTTGATCGTTCTCCCACTGTTCGTTGTTGGCCTGTGGGATGGCCGGTTGGAATCGATGGCTCTCTGAAAGGCCGCATGGTTACTAGATTCTCGGGGGACACACTCTCCGCCAGAATCAATCTCCGGCAGTTTTTGAAAGTCCCGCGCAGCCTCTGCGACGGGACTTTTTCATTGAGGGATTGGTCCTTTTGAGTCTTGAAAGGTCCATCGCGAACCCTCTCCAGCCCGGCTCCCAACATGGCATCAGTCATGGTATTTTCCTGCCGATACCATGACACTCACCGTTAAAGCTGTTGATGCGGCCAAGCCGCGCGAGAAGGCGTACAAGTTGGCGGATGCCCACGGCCTATACCTCTATGTTTCGCCTAAGGGCGCAAAGAGCTGGCGAGCCAACTACGTGGAAGCCGGAAAGCAGAAGACGAGGACATACGGCCTCTACCCTGGGGTGAGCCTAGCCGAAGCGCGAAAGGCTCATTCAGCGGGGCGTGAAGAGGCTCCAGCGCCAAAGCTGGCGCCGACGTTCGAGACGGTCATGCGCGATTGGCTGAAGGCGAAGCTGCCAACTCTTTCCAATGGCAAGCATCAGATTCAGGTTGCGAACACCTTGGACCGCTATGCGCTGCCGTTTCTCGGCAAGCTTCCTATCAACGCCATTCCGCGGTCAGAGCTGGTGAAGGTGGTCCGCGCTGCTCAGGAGGGCGGAAAGATCGAAACGGGACACCGCGTCGCGAGCCGTATTTCGGCAGTATTCGACTACGCGCAGGACACCGGACTGATAGAGCAGCACGGTGCGGCCGGCCTCACGCGCGTGCTCGTTGCGCGCAAGACGAAGAAGCCGATGGCGAGCATTCCACCGGAGGAGGCTGGAGCGCTGATGCGCGCCATCGATGGGTATGACGACTCGGTAACCCGGCTCGGGTTGCTACTGCTCGCGCACACCTTTGTCCGCGTTGGCGAGTTGCGAGGGATGCTTGGGGGGAGCTGAAAGAAAGCGGAGCGGTTTGGGTCGTGCCTGAGACGCGCATGAAGATGCGCATGCCGCATGTCGTGCCTCTCTCGCGACAGGCACAGTCGATCCTCGCAAAGCTGCGCGAGATGAGCGGCGATGGTGCGCTCGTGCTCGATTCGCCCATTCATCCGGGGCACGCGCTTTCAGAGAACACTTTTCTCTTTGCTTTGTATCGCCTCGGCTACCGCGGGCGAATGACGGCCCATGGGTTCCGCGCATTGGCTTCGACAGTGCTCAATGAGCGGTCGGGCTTCCCGCATGATGTGATCGAGCGACAGCTCGCGCACAAGGAAACAGACGCTGTTCGGGCGGCGTACAACCGGGCGGAATACCTTACGCAGCGCCGAGAGCTGATGCAGTGGTGGTCCGATTGGTTAGACGCCGCGCTTTCTCACGCAATAGGTCAGTAGTTTTTGAATGACCGGATGATTCGACTAAGTTGTGGCGCTCGCTGCTACAGTGCCTTATGGTTCCGAACACGCATGGATCTACAACCTTAATCGGCGATGGCTTTCGCGATGCTGTGTGTGCGCTTCTTCGAACGCAATATCCTGATGCATCGACTGAAACCTACATCAACGGCACGAAGGTCGATATCGTCTTTACTCGTTCTGATTTCGGTAGGCGACAGCGAATAGCTGTTGAGTGTAAGAACTACGACACGCCGCTAACAAAGACAGATATCGAGCGTGAGATTTATCCAAAGTATCAACCACTGCTCGAAGAACGGGAGATCGATAGCGTTCTTGTGGTTAGTAAGAAGCCCATCAATAGCCCCGCGGGAGACTACATCCGAGGGTGGCGACATGCCCGGCATTTGACGATTCAGGAGCTTGAAGAGTCGCTGCTTGGAATTCGTCGATATATTGAGGCTATCGCAGAACTACAGCCGACCGACGATGCCGCGTATATCGAGGCACGTTTCGCGGACATGGATGGCGAAGCACTCGAGAATGTGAAGGCTTGGGTTGCGTCTCCAGCGGCGAGCGGGCTAGCGATTCTTGGAAGCTACGGACAGGGAAAGACGAGTTTGGCTCGGCGTATCGCTGGGTACTTCGCCAAGAGCTATCTATCGGACTCAACTCAACGGATCCCAATCCTTAAGAGATTGGGCGATGTAGTCCACGAAACGCGACTTGAAGGCCTGTTAGGTGCTGAATTTACTGCGGATAGTCCCGCACGGGGCTACCAGTTCAAAACGTTCGAGCACTTGAATCAAAGCGGGCGATTACTAGTGATTCTTGACGGCTTCGATGAAATGAAGCATGCGATGACTGCGTCCGATTTTTTCTCGAACTTCAGAGAATTTAACCGGTTGTTGCAAGGGCAGAGCAAGGTGTTGCTGCTGGGTAGGCCGAACGCCTTGCCGTCGGATGCGCAGGACTTGGTTTTTCGCGGAGTAAGAAAGGTCGGCGGCCAGATGGTCGCCAGCACCGAATTTGCGCAGTGGAAAGAGTGGTCCTTGGCATTCTTCGATGAGGTCGAGAGTTGTGAGTTGCTCGGAAAGCTGCTTACTAATCTGACTGCGAAGTACGAAGCAGCAGGACGCTTTAGCTATCAAGTTGGATTTGTAGAGAGGCGCACTGATGAAGTACTCCAGCGGGTGCCAGGAGACTTGCTCGCGCGTCCGGTGCATGTGCAACTTATCGCCGAACTCGCCGCAGATCCAAACTTTGACTTCGAGGGGTTCAACCGCTATCGACTCTACGACCATTTCATTCGGTCGATGGTTGAGCGCGATACGAACCAAAAACGGGCAAGAAAAGCCATTTCCTTGAATGATCGTTTGCAGTTTCAGCGGGATTTGGCGTGGTGGGCATGGCGAAGAATTGGTAAAGGACAGGGGAGTTTTATTCGAGACGAAATCCCTCTCAGCCTGCTCGCCGACCTTCCCGACGGGAATTCAACTGATTCAGAGGGGAAGCTCAACGAATACATCGTGTCCACTTTGACCGAAGAGAAACACTCTGGGGTCCTGTACTTCGCACATCGATCGTTTCAAGAGTTTCTAATCGCCGAGCGGTTGCGATTGGCTAGACCTGACCCGAACGCGCACTCTGAGTATTCCGCGCACCTCACTCCAGACATTTTCTCGTTTCTCAGCCAAGCACCAGATCTTTCATACGTGCTTGATTGGTACGACACCCTGCGTGCGGCTCAGGGAATGCTCTGGCCTCCGTACATAAGATTCTTTGCCACATTTCCGCACTTGGTTAGTCACGTCGTTAGAACCGAACTGACAAGACCCGCAGAAGTAGATCTGTGGACCGTGATGATTTCCGTCATCTCTTCATGGCGCCATGTTGGCGGTGCTTTGGGTGCCGCGCGGCTGCACGAGTTTCTTCACGAAGTCTTGCGATGGGGCAACGCAGACGCTGCGGCGACTGCCGTGCTTGCGCTTGTGGCTGCCTTGCCCGATTCACCAGTAGGCGCTGCGCATACGTCGCTCGCAGCGGGGTTGATAGAAAGATGCCTGCGTAGGGCTCGCCCGGAGTCTGATGGGACAAGCATCTCTATAGAGTCAAAGCAGTTCGACTTTGCTGCGACTTGGATGGCAAACCTGCTGGAGAAGAACATGCCTCGTCAAGGTGCCTTGGATGCGATGAAGCTGCAGTTCGACAGAAACAAGCTGCTGGCGCTGTGCCAAGCTGAAATCAATGACCGTATACCCGCCACCATGTCGATTTTTTCCGAAGAGCATCCCAGTCGACCGTCTGTGGCTTGGAGTGTTGAGGCGGCGAAGACATTTCAGGGGATTGATCCGAAACTCCGGAAGGCGCACGATGGCTACCTGAACCAGCGCCGGATCAAGTTCAGTGTCGTTGCATACGACAAGGCGCGGAAAGGTTACGTCAAGTTGGAGCCGAAGCCTCGAAGTGGGCATGCTGCTTGATCTATTCGGCTCTGTCGGGGAGCTGGCAGGCGTCAACGAAGCTCCGTAGATCGGAAACACGCCATCGAGTCAATCCTGCGATCTTGACCGGCGGTGGCAGCTTGTTTTCTTTCACCTTGTTCCAGAACGTGGAGCGACCCATTGACAACATATTGGCCGCTTCCGCTGCTGGTACCAGAAGTTTCTCGTTCATGCTTCGCCTTCTAGGGTCATGTTTGATCTTGGCGTCAGACCTTCATTCATAGCCTTCGGTGAGCACATTCCATGCTGCAGCTGCCACGCGAGAAACCTGTCCGTTCCCAATGGCTTTAAGTCTGTGAGACCGATAGGCCACCCCATCAGCAGTTCGGTCCATTCCGGATTCAGGGGGCCATGGTGTTCGGCAAATACTGCGTGGTCCAGCCTGTCGTTTGCTCTGCTGCGGCCATCCTTCCTGGTGAGCGCGTGAAGTGAGCTGCTCTTGTGCATGCTTGCGACAGGCGTCGGCCAGATGCGCGACCACCCAGATTCGTTCGCGCAGATGGGGAGCGCCGATGTCGGCCGCAGACAGCACTCCCCATTCCGCATCGAACCCCATCGCGGCCAAGTCTCCGAGTACTCTAGAAGTGAGCATTGGGGAGTTCTCCACGCGCACGAATCGAGGTCGTATTTCGCGAACGATCCGAACCATCTCCGACCAGAGTCCGCTGTGTTCGCCGTCGAGGCCATCGCCTTCACCCGCGGCGCTGACGTCCTGGCATGGAAACCCGCCCGAAACCACGTCAACAGAGCCTCTCCACGGTCGCCCATCAAAGGTGCGCACGTCATCCCAAATCGGGAAATGCGGGAATGTTCCGTCGGCTTGTCTGGCCAGTAGAACTGATCGGGCATAGGCGTTGTTCTCGACTGCGCAGACGGTTCGGTGATCGCCAACGCACGCAACGAATGGATTCGCTCCACTGAAAAGCTCGTCGCTTCGGAGTTGGACAGGATGAGCCGTGAGGCAGACGAAGAGGAGAGCGAAGGCCACGACGGCGCAGCACTCGAAGACGGAGCGGAGGCATCGACCTGATGGCCGCACACGTTTCGCGTGAAACATTCACGGCAGTGCTTCACGCCGTGACTCTCGGCCTCGGCAGCCTGCGCGCGGAGGTCTTCCAGACGTTGAGCGAATGGGCCGCAGATCACTTGTACGCGGTCAATTAATCACGCCCTTGTTGAGTGAACGATGAGCTGTGAGGCTACGTGCCCATGTAGAGCAACATGGACATGTAGACATGACAGAGCAGTACGCAGAGTTGAGAGGCCGGCTGGTTGTGGGGCGCAAGAGTGACGGTCGCAGCGTCTACGACGAGGCAGCCAAGAAGGAGTTGATCGTTGCCTGCCTCAAGCAAGGAGTTTCGGTGGCACGCATGGCGATGGAGCACGGTGTCAACACGAACTTGCTGAGGACGTGGATCACGGCCTACCAGCGACGAAGCGCCCAGGTATCAGCGGGCGACACCGCGCGAGCGCAGGATGCGGCATTCGTTGCCGTACACGTAGAGGGCAAACAAGTTCAGAGTGAACGAGTGCCTCAGCGCGAGTGTGCGGTGACGGTGCCCGCGCTCGCCCACACGCCGGCTACGGCAGTGGCGGTGATCTCGGATGAAGGCCCCTTGGCAGCACCGACCCCGATGGTCGCTTTGCAGGTGCGACTGCCCAACGGTGTGCAGCTCGATCTCAGTGAGACGAGCTTGCAGGAATTGCCCACGCTGGTGCAGATGCTGAGCCGATTGTCATGTTCCGCTTCGACGAAGGGCTGAAGGTCTACCTGCACCGCGAGCCCGTGGACTTCCGGCTGAACATCAACGGCCTGGCCGTGCTGGTGGAGCAGGCGCTGGGCCTGGACCCGTTCGCCTCCTGTGCGTATGTATTCAGCAATCGCCGACGCGACCGAGTGAAGATCCTGGGTTGGGAGCGCAACGGCTTCTGGCTGTTGCTCAAACGCCTGGAGAAGGACAGATTCATCTGGCCTTCCGCCGAGGCGGTTCCCACGCTGACGGCCGAGCAGCTGCACTGGTTGCTGGAGGGCATCGACATCGCGGTGGTGCGACGCCACCATCATCGGCGCTACACCAGCGTGGCTTGAAGGAACGATGATGGGGGCATGCCGATCCAAGCTGGCGTGTCGTCGCCTGCCACCATCACCGCTGAAGAACTCGCCGCGCTCATTGCCGAGCGTGACGCACTGGCCGGCGCGCTTCGAGTGGCGACCACCGAGCGGGACCTCGCACTGGAGCGGCTGAAGGCGCTGCAGCGCCAGCTGTTCGCGGCCAAGAGCGAAGCCCGCGGCACGGACCAAAAGGACCTGTTCCTCAACGAGGCCGAGGCACTCGCACCCACCGATCAGACGCCGCAGGCCGAGGTCGAAGACATCGACGAAGAGGAGTCGACGCCAGTCGCCGGACATCAGCGCAAGAAGCGTGGACGCAAGCCACTGGACCCCGCGCTGCCGCGCGAGATCGTGCGCCACGAGCTGCCCGAGGCCGAGCGTGTGTGCGCACATGACGGACACGCGCTGGTGGAGATCGGTGCCGAGATCAGCGAGCAGATGGACGTCATCCCCGAGCAGGTGCGTGTGCTGCAGCACCACCGCATCAAGTACGCCTGCCCTTGTTGCGATCAGAGCCTGAAGGTTGCACCGACGCCGGTGCGCATCATCCCGCGCGGGCTGCTCACCGAGCAGGCGCAGGCCTGGGTCATCACCGGCAAGTACCAGTTCGGCATGCCGTTGTATCGCACGGCCGTATTGCTACGCCGCTTCGGGGGCGACATCGCGAGCAATACGCTGGCTTCGGGCATCGTGCGCATCGGCCAGGCTGTGCAGCCGGTCATCAACCTGTTGCGCGACCACTTGCTGGACTCGGACCTGATCTACGGCGACGAGACCACGGTCCAGGTGCTCAAGGAGCCCGGACGCAAGGCCCAGACGAAGAGCTACATGTGGGCGCAGACGAATGGCACCGGTCCACCGGTGCGGCTGTTTGCCTATGCACCGGGGCGCGGCGCCGTGCATGCCGAGAAGCTGTATGCCGGCATCCGCCCCGGCACCGCGCTCATCACCGATGGCTACGAGGTCTACAACGGCATCGCGAAGGCCGGCGGTCTCACGCATCTGGGATGCTGGGTTCATGCACGTCGACCGCTGATCAAGGCCGAGGACGCTATCCCGAAGGCGGCGCGTTCGCCCGATCAGCTCGCGACCCGGTTCGTACGGCTGATTGCCAAGCTGTACCGTGCGGAGGCGCTGGCCAGGGACTGGACGCCCGCGCGCCGGCTGCGACTGCGTTCGCGCTACAGCGCCGTCGTTGTGCGCGAGATCGAGCGACTGCTACTTGCGAACCTGCACGCCGTCGCGCCATCGAGCCTGCTGGGCGAAGCGCTGCAGTACCTGCACGGGCAGTGGCCCAAGCTCGTGCGGTTCCTGGACAACGGCACCTGGCCGTTGGACTCCAACCCGGTGGAGAACGCGATCCGCCCCTTCGTAGTTGGAAGGAAGGCATGGTTGTTCGCTGACACCGTCGGCGGTGCCAACGCGAGCGCCAATCTCTACTCGCTGATCGAGACCGCCAAGGCCAACAATGTCGAGCCCTACCGCTACCTCGTCGCGCTGTTCAAGAAGCTGCCGCTGGCGCAGACGGTCGACGACTACGAGGCGCTGCTGCCCTGGAAGATCGAACTCGGCTCGCCGTAGAACATCCCACGGACTCCGGTTCCGGCTCCACGCGCAAGGGCGTGGTTTATTGACTGCTTACGATCACTTCAAGCTAGCTGGCGAAAGCTCGCACCAGAAAGGCGGATGGATCGCGTGGTCGTTTCAAGTCGGCATCCTCGATTTCATGAGCGACGACCGCATCGAAGAGCTCGATGTGATGAAGTCGAAGCGCGTCGGCTACACGAAGATGATTACCGCCTTCGTCGCCTACAACATCGCGCACCGCCGTCGCAAACAGGCGCTCTGGCAGCCGACCGACGACGACCGAGATAGCTACGTCAAGAGCGAGATCGACCCCATCCTCGATGCGCGCGACGGCGTGCCGTCCGTGCAAGCCGCGCGACGCAAGGGCGGCGGCAACGACGACACCATCAAGATGAAGAAGTTTCGCGACAGCGTGCTTCATCTGCTGGGCGGCAAGGCGAAGCGCGCCTATCGCCGCATTACCGTGGCCATCTCGATCCTCGACGAGTGGTCGGCCTTCGATCAGACCATAGAGAAGTCCGGCGACCCCGGCGGCCTGGCGAAAGGACGTCTTGAGGGGGCGCCGTATCCGAAGTTCGTCGGAGGCTCCACGCCTGGCGTGAAGGGCCTGTGCCACGTCGAGCGCGCCGCATTGAACGCGGCTGGCTTCGTTCGCTTCTATATCGACTGCAAGCATTGCGGCTTAGGGCTACGCTGAAGTAGCCACCCTTCTTCGGCATTGAGCGTGCTGCAGGCTTTGCATTGCGCTGATCGTCATTCAGGATGGCGGGGTTTTTCCCCGTGTTGCGCATCGGCGGGCCGCGTTGCGAGGCCCCGGACGTTTTACGGGCGCACGCGCACCAGCAGCAGCCCTCGGCTCATGTAGATATTGGCCAGCGCAAGGGCCGTGAATGCCCTCGTCGCGTTCTTGTGAAGTCCACGATACCGGACCTTGCTGAAGCCCCACAGCCTCTTGATGACACCGAACACGTGCTCGACCTGCGCGCGCACCTTGGACTTCTTGCGGTTGCTCAGCCGCTGGCTCTCATCGGGCTCGCCATCAACCTTGCGCACACGCTCGTTGGTGCAGTCCAGCGCCGCAGGCGCCTTGCTGGTGATCAACTCCTGCTGGCCCGCATAGGCGCAATCTCCGTAGACCTTCAACTCTTCGCCGTGCAGCAGTTCGGGCAACGGGTGCTTGTCGTGCACGTTGGCCGCCGTGACCACCGCGCTGTGGGCCAGCCCCGTGCGGCTGTCCACGCCAATGTGCAGCTTCATGCCGAAGAACCAGTTCTTGCCCTTGGCCACCTGGTGCATCTCTGGATCTCGCTTCTTGTCAGCGTTCTTCGTGGAACTGGGCGCGCTGATGATCGTCGCATCTACGATCGTGCCGGTGCCTACCTTCAGCCCTTGGCCTTGCAACACTTCGCCCACCTTGGCGAACAGCGCCTGCCCAAGGTGGTGCTTCTCGAGCAATCGGCGAAATCTCAGCAGCGTCGTTGCATCGGGAACACGCTCACGGCCCAGGTCGATGCCCACGAAGCTGCGCAGGCTTGCACTGTCATACAACGCCTCTTCGCACGCCTCGTCCGCCAGATTGAACCAATGCTGCACGAACAACATGCGCAGCATCCGCTCCAGTCCGACGGGCGGGCGCCCGCCTTCGCCCTTGGGGTAGTGCGGCTGCACCACCGCGCAAAGCTCCTGCCAGGGCAGGATCTTGTCCATCATGTTGAGGAACACGTCCCGCTTCGTCGGGCGGCGGAATTGCTCAAAGCCTTTGTCTGCAGCCATCGCCAAGGTCTGTTGCTTCATGTTCGGATCAACGAATCAGCCGGGGTGGCCGTGGACCTTTTTCAGCGTAGCCTTAGTCCGCTTGAGGCGCTTCGAATCCACTTCGTCTTTTCGAACGTCTCGTGACCATGGCCCCGATGGCTTCGGCATGCCGGCGCGCTTCAAGTCGTGCGGCTGCAGGATCAGCCGCTGGAAGGCGCGGGATGGGACGACAGAACCAGCGCTGCGGATAGTCGTCTGACTTGATGTTCTTGCTGCCCCGGCCGCGCGGGTTCACCTCGATCCCGTCGATGAAGAGGCCAGCGTCCACCTCGGCGACGTGCGCGCGGTCCAATGCGGGGATGACGTACCTTTCACGGTCGTCGGCCAGCAGCATCGCGAGCATCAGGCTGCGCCCTGGGCGTGGGTCGTAGATGCGCTTCCTGTACACCAGATCACCGCACACGCGCGTGGCCTTGACCGCCTCTTTCGTGGGCAGCTCAATGCCTTGGCTCCGGTATCTGTAGACTTCGCAATATACTGTTTAAATATACAGTAGTATTGCGACATGAAAACCGTGCCCGATACCGTATGGATCGCGGCCTGCGCCCATCGCCTGCAGCGGCAATGGCACACCGTGGACCCTGAGCAGCTCGAAGAGGTTGCGCGCGACCTAGCGCGTGATCCTCGCTTGCGGGCGATGGCGCCCGACCTCGCGGCCGTGGACTGGCTGCGGCCTCTCAACGAGATCGAATAGTGGGTGCGCGATGGCAATCCTTGTTGGCACCGCGTCATGGACGGATAAGACCCTGCTCGACTGCGGGCGCTTCTATCCCAAGGACGCCAAGGCGGCCGAGGCGCGGCTGCGCTACTACTCCTCGCTGTATCCCGTCGTCGAGGTGGACAGCAGCTACTACGCGATGCCCTCGGAAAAGAACTCGCGCCTGTGGGTCGAGCGAACGCCGGAGGGCTTCACGTTCAACGTGAAGGCATTCCAGCTGTTCACTGGCCATCTCACGCAAACCGAGGTGCTGCCGGCCGACCTGTGCCTGCAGCTCGGCACGAATCGCAGGGTCTATTACAAGGATGTAGGCGACGACATCAAGGATGAACTGTGGGAGCGGTTCGCGGGGGCGCTGGAGCCGTTACGCGCGGCCGGCAAGCTGGGGCTCATCCATTTCCAGTTCCCGCCATCTGTGCGGTTCGGCCGCCGGCCGATGCAGCACGTCGAAGAATGCATCAGGCGATTGCCTGGGCATACGGTGAGCGTGGAGTTTCGGCACGAGGACTGGTGGCAGGGGCCGGAACGTGTCGCGGATACCTTGGCGTGGCTGCGCGACATCGGCGCCGTGCACACGGTCGTGGACGGGCCGCAAGGGGCCGTCAACAGCGTGCCGGCGGTATGGGAGGCCGCGCATCCTGAAATCGCGCTGGCGCGGCTCCACGGGCGCAACGAGATCACCTACAACATGTCGGTGAAGTCGGCCGCCGAGCGCTTCGAGTACGACTATCGCGATGATGAACTCGCCGAGTTGGCGGGCGAGGCTGTGCGCCTGGCGTTCAAGGTGAAAAACACGCACGTCATCTTCAACAATTGCCACGAGGACAAGGGGCAGCGCAATGCGCTGACGTTCATGAGGAAGCTGCAAAACCACGCATCCGCTTAGGTTTCGTGGGTTAGCCCGGCTGATCGATTAGGTCCGAGAGGCCGAAGGTGTTCAGGCGACGAGAGCCCTCTTGCAGTGAGCGCGCACAAAAGGGCTGGCGACTAAGGCTTCCCAGCCTCGTGAACGTAGGCGGCAAAAGCGACGAGCAACGCAAAAAGAGACAGAAGTGCCGACACCACCGCAGCAGTAGCCGATCGCTTTGCAGCCTCAGCCGAGCTTTCGGTGGCGGCAAGGAGGCGCACGTTCAGATCATAGATATCTCGTTCTGTCTTCGATTTTTCGCGCGTATGCCTGCGTTCTACGTATTCGGCGACGTACTTGGCTTTGGGAGTCCGCGCCGCGCCCAAGTGACCTAGTTTGAGTTCTCGTTCCAGATCGTCAAGAGACCACTTGTTGGCAACCATTGCCCGCTCAATACTGGCGTCGTCATTCATCGGTTCGCGAAGGATCGACATTTCAATACTCCAGAACGTATATTTGCAGGCTATTTAAACGCGAGGATCAGCAATGTACACCGAACTCAATGCCGCACTTGCTGCGGCTCGGCACGCGCTGGCGCTTGCAAAGGCACCTACCGTTGACTCAGATGCCCTGATCGATTCCATCGATTCCATCATTGCGGCACTGCACGACGTTCAAGGCGTGGCCCTACAGGCAAAAGAAGAAGTGCTGGAGTCGCGTGCGCGGGTCGAGGAACTGGAAGCGGAAGCCGAAAAACGAGATGAATGGGCTCGAATCTCTGCGGACTATGAGCTTCGCTCAATTGCCACCAATGTTCAGGCTTGGATCAAGGTGGGCACAACTGGATATCTTGGCGATGCGGTGAAACTATGTCCCAGTTGCTTTAGCGAGCGCCGTGCAATCCCTTTGCAGGCGTCGCAGCTGCGCAGCGCAACTGGGGGGGCGATGCGCGAGTCCATCAAATGCTCGGCCTGCAAATTCGAAGTGGGCTTCAACGGCGGTTTTTTGAATGCAGAGTAAGACCGACGTCGGCTTTACGATATCGTAAAAAAACGAGAGGCTGTGGTAATTGCGGTTCTCTGCACGGTCAAGCCGCAAGGTGCCTTTCGCGGAAAATCACTATTGCTCGCAGACAGTTCGTTCGATCGATGGAGCGGGGTTGAAGGCAAGTTTTCCGTAGAACGTGGATCTAGAAAATCGACGATTGAATATCGGAAATCTGTTTGTGCCCTAAACAGAAATCGGGCTTGGTTGGTCCTAAGCTATCACCAGCCGTGGACGACCAACGTTTGACCGTATTTTTCTAGGTCAATCGCCGTAGTTAGGGATGAAAACGTTTCGTTCTCAGACGGTGTGTAGAAGTGCGAAACGCTAATATTCATCGGCCGATCCACTTTTCGCCCTTTCCCATCCAATTTGTACTGAGGAAGAATTTCGATATTGTTTTGACCCCCTATTGGTCGATTTGCGTGCAAAATAAATTTGGTTGTCACCCCGTCAAATGAAAATTCGACGCCATACCTATTGGCAAATCTTCTCAAAATCTCAACAAGATCCGATGCGCCTTCCAAGCTAATTTGATCGGCATAAATTCGCCATGCTTGATGAACGTTCAGAAGCAGGCCATCCCGCTGGCCCGCTACAAGTAGCTTGAAACTTCTAAAGGGAAACTCATTGGTAAAAGATTTCAAAAACAGAGATATTAGTTTCGGTTTGTTCTCTCCCGTATGCGGCCCAAAATGCTGCTCAAGCTCGGCCGACTTGACGGTTTCCCTGATCGATTCTTCCGTTTCGGCCCAATGTTTCTCGTAGATAGACTTAACATTTGGGATTATTTGGATTTGATATAAATCGGAGGGGACCTCGCCTTCAAGCGCAAGACGATGAAGTACGGCATTGACGTCGGTTTTTCCGATTAGTGAGTCGGTTTCTTTGTCAAGCTCATTTCCAACTCGCTCCAGAATTTGGGGGCTAATATCCTCGTCTGATACCCCGATGGCGTGCTTGACTTCCGAAATTACTGCATTTCGTACTTTGTCCTCATTAGGAAGTACAGCCTGGGAGGCTGGATTACTCTCATCTTCCAGCCAAAAAGCAGCCCTAGAAAGAATCGCGGCTGCTATTGAAGGTTCATATTGAGCGACGGCGGTGATCATCCTCGCACCTCAATAATATCAAATTCGTGAGCTTGAAGGTCTGCAATTTGCATTTCAGGCCCGTATGCCGCCCGCTTATTATGGGGCACCGTGACAATGCGGGTAGACGGCGTAACTGAACTAATGGAAATCGCGTAAAGCGTCGGCCGCCATATCTTCCAACTGTTAGATGTCACTGTCGCAACAATTTCATCTTTCTGGTCTTGTGTGATCGATCCGTTGGCAAGCCACAGAGCGCTTAGCCGCTTGAATGTTTTTCTGTAACCTTTGATGAGCGAGCTATGCGTATCTTCATTATCGACATCGCGCCATAGCGTTTCATAGATAAATTTCGGATTTGAGCTTGGCGCAATTGCCGCTGCAGCCGTTCCAGGTGGCGCTTTGCTAGCGTCGAAGTATTCCGAAACCCATGCAAAATGAACGCCGCCTCGGTATTTTGTTGCGATTTCATGGGAAATCCATGGGTTTGTCGAGTAATAAATCGGACCGGCCATTTCTTATAATTAATTCGACGCTTATTTAACCCTGCTCGCGATTAGGCTTGCGAGGCTCTCCGCCGTTCACGCACCGCGTGCCGCAGGCGCATTGTGACTCCGTTGTTAACGAAATGGTGTCAATCGTGGCGATCGAGTGCGGCAGACTGTCTGGTCCGACAAGCGCGAGTCGGGCGAGGCAAGGGGCTCCCCTACTTCCCGATGCTTGGCCGTGGCGATCAAGACAACCGAGGCCGATCTCGTGCGTGCTAAAGTATCGTGCATGGCATTTTTCGTCTAACTGGTTGAGGCGAAACAACTTTCCGCTCTCATACTCTCCGCCAGAAGCAATCCCTGGCAGTTTTTGAAAGTCCCGCGCATTCCCTGCGACGGGACTTTTTTCATCCTGCTGCCATGACCGGCAGACCTGCAGCAGCTTCGCCGCCCTGATCCATCAGGAGCGGCCGCAGGAGCCGGCCGGAAGCCGACCCACACTCCCACGCACCGGACGACGATCCCCGCACCTCCCATATTGATGTGAGCAGTAGTCGCATCTTTCGCACCAGCTGCTGACAAATGTGAACTGGCACACATCCGCGATCCGAAAGCGAATGCCAAGAGCTACTGCAATCCGTAGTATTCATTTTGTTTCAAAGACGTACTACGGAGCTTGCACGTGATGACCCGCATACCCTCGTTCTTCCGAACGTACGAGCCGCTCGATGCGGTTCGTGGGCATGCCTCACGAGCGCGTGGCCCCGTCACATCGAAGGCCGCGACCATGAAGCCCGACTCCTAGTTTTCTCGTTGCAGTGACGCGCATCGCGGCGATCCGTGGAGATCCGCCGCGAACCGTGCGACTGCCTCCAGCGCCCCGACAACTGCTTGCCGATGACCCTTGCGAGGGCTCGTGCATGGCGGCTTGCGCTCGTGCGCTGGCTTCCGGATTTCGATTTTTTGTCTCGCGCCGCGGCGCGAGATGGAGAACCGTTGCCGCAACACGAGCGGCCGGTCTTCCCTTACTGGGTTCGAGATGATTTTTCGATCGAGGATGCAATGGCTGCTATCTCAGCACTGACCGCCTGGCCCTCAGGCGCGCACCGGCCCGCCGCGCGGGCCCCGCGTGCTTCGACGGGGGTGTGCCTGCACGACTCGCGCGCCGAGCCCGCCACGGGCGTCGCGAGCGTCGCGCAAGCCTTCGCCGCGCCCGTGGGCCGCGCGGCGGCGCGCAGGGCCTGCGCCTTCGTGTTCGTCGCGAACCTTCCGCTCCTCGCGGAAGCATACGGACAGGATTTCGCGTCGGCCGCAAGCCTGGAGATCCAGCGCCGGCTCTGCGCCAACTTCGTCGTGTCCCCGTCGTCCGACATGGCCAGGCTGCGGGACGATTGCTTCCTGCTCTGGCACAACGAAGCCTTCGAGTGCGGGATCTTCGAAGGCCGTGCGCCGGGCGAGTTTCCCCGCACGATGCGGCGCGCGAGCCGCTCCATCGAGGCCTTGCTCGCGGTGCTCGGCGCCGAGCCCGTGCGTGCCGGCGGCATCGCCGCGCTGGTGCAGCTGCATGCGGACTGGATCGACGTATGCCCGCCCGGGCAGCTCGGTTCCTCCGAGATCGAGCTGGCGTTGTGGACCGCCCAGCCCTTTCCAGAGGCGCACGAGACCCGCGCCGACGGCTGGCGCCAGCTCTATCGGGCCGACATGGACGTCGCCGTGCGCCTGAGCGAGGCCACGCGCGCCGAGGAGCTGTCGTTCTCGTGGCGGCCGGTCGTGCAGCCGGGCAGCGCCGCGACCGTGCTCTATCGCGAAGGCCGCGCGCGCATCGCGTCGGGCCAGGGCGAAGCGGGCCTGCTCGAGCCCGAGGTGTTCATGCCCTGCCTGCAGCGGCTGGGCCTCACGCGCGCGTTCGACCGCACGGTCATGCGGCATGCCGTCGCCGCATTGCGGATGCAGCCTTCCGCGCATGTCGGCGTGAGCATCTCGGCGCAGGGCGTGCGGGTCGATCACTGGTGGGCCTCGCTGCTCGCGGTGCTCGACAAGGAGCCCGCGCTGGCTTCGCGGCTGGTGATCGAGATCGTCGACAGCGCAGCGCTGCCCGACTTCGAGGCGGCGCGCGACTTCTGCGTGCAGCTTCAGCTGCGAGGCTGCCGCATCGCCATCCGCGGCTTCGGCAGCGGCGCCGACAACCTCGCGGCCGTCCGGGCCTGCAGGCCGGACATCGTCAAGCTCGATGCCGCCCTGCTGCGCCGCGCACGCGGGAGCGCATTCGGCCGCGAGAGCCTGCGCGACATGCTGTCGTTGTGCGCGCATCTCGCGCCGCATGTGGTCGTCGACGGCATCGAGCGCGACGACGACCTGCACATCGCGTCGCAGGCCGGCGCGCAGTGGATGCAGGGCTTCGGCGTGCGAGGCGCGGAGAGGCACCCGCGCGTCGGCTCTCCCGTCGGCGGCGATGCCTGTGGCCGCACGGAGGCGGACTGATCATGAGCCCGCTGACCACCGACATCCAGCTGCGCCTCGCGCGCCTGAGCACCGACCTTCTCCTGCTGCAGCGCGCAGTGCAGGAGCTGATGCACGAGTGCGCCCCGCAGCCTCCCGGCATGAGCGAGGGCGACCTGATCGCCGCCGCCCAGTACCGCGCGCTGGAGGCTGCGCTGCACGCGCCCGACAGACCGGCCAAGCCAGCCGCCGAGGAAAGCGCCGAGCTGCTCGCGTGGCCCGGCTTCACCGAGCCGGCGCCCATGCGAAGGGCGGCGATGCGCGCGTGACCGCGTCGCGCATTGGGCCCGAACTTCTCCCATTTCGTTTCGTAGGACTTTCATGCTTATCCAGATCACCCGGGTTTCCAGGACCACGCGCGCCGCGCTGTTCGGCCTGCTCGCCGCCACCGGCGCATGCGCGCTGGCCAACAACGTCGGAGAGAACGCCGCATGGCAGTTCCAGACCTCCGCCGACAAGGCCAACCAGGCGGCGGTGCAGGACATGATCCAGCGCAAGAAGGCCGGCTCCTACGGCGCGGCCAACTACACCACCAACAACTACGTCGGGCGCCAGTACAACTGCGACGTCACCTCGACCGCGCAGGGCAACCAGGGCACCAACAGCACCACGGCCAACTCCCCCGGCACCAGCGGCGCCTCGGCCAACTCCACCGGCAACTCGAGCACCGGCATCGGGGGCACGGGCACGGTGAGCACGGGCCAGGCCAACAGCGGCACGGTCGGCTCGGCCGTGATCGGCTCCACCACCAGCAACGTGCAGGGCTGGTCGAGCCAGGCCCTGAATTCCAACCAGACCAACACCGGCAGCCAGAGCGCAAGCATCAGCGGCAGCTCGGCCTGCGCCTTCGGCGCGCTCAACTGACCACTCAACCGACAGAGAAGCAAGGGAATGACCACATTCGAATCGATCCGCGCGCTGCCGCGCGGAAAAGCCGCATCGCGCGCACTGGCCGCGTCCGCCGCCGTCATGAGCCTGGCAGGCTGCGTCGTCGCGCCGCAGCAGCAGATGGCGCCCAAGGAGGCACCGGTGGTGCTCGGCCCGGCCGTGCGCCAGAACGTCACGCCCATGGAGGCGGTGCTCGCCTGCTTCGGCGACCACGTTGCCGCCACCCAGCGCCCGCCCTTCGTCATCACCGTGGGCGACGTGAAGGACTACACCGGCAAATACAGCATCAACGAAGGCAACGCCATCACGCAGGGCGGCGCGCTGATGGTGTATTCGGCACTGGGCAAGCTCGGCGGCGCGGTGCAGGTGGCCGAGCGCTTCGACCCGGTCATCGCCGAGCGCGAGCTGGGCTATGCGGACCGCCGCCAGCTCGGCGACGGCCGCACGCACCAGCTCGCCGGTCCGGGCGGCGGGCAGGCCGTGCCGTGGCTGCCGTACTTCGGCGGCACCATCAACAAGTCCGACTACTTCATCGTGGGCGGCATCACCGAGCTCAACTACAACATCAACTCCGGCGGCGCCGAGATCGGCGTGAACCAGGTGGGCGTGAAGGCGCGCACCTTCAGCCAGTCGGTGGGCATCGACCTGCGCATCGTCGACACCAAGACGCTGATGATCGTGAAGACCGTCAGCCTCACGAAGCAGTTCAACGGCTACGAGGTCGGCTTCAACGTCTTCCGCTTCTTCGGCAGCAAGCTCTACGACATCGACGTCGGCGCCAAGGGCCAGGAGCCGGTGCAGATGGGCGTGCGCGCCGCGCTGGAAGAGGGCGTGGTGCGCCTGGTGGCCGCGGTCGCCAAGGTCGACCCCAACCCCTGCCTGGGCATGCGCATGACCGAGGACCTGCGCCTCACGCCCGCCGAGGAGCTGCGCAAGGTGTCCAACCCGCTCGTCGATTCGGCCGGCGCCGTCGTGCTGCAGGGCGAAGCCGTCAACGCGGCCAGCCAGACCGGCGCGAGCCTCACGGGCTCGAGCGTGCAGATCCCCTTCGAGTTCGGCGCGGCCGCGCTCACGGGCGGCACGCTGAATCTCCTCGACCAGATCGCGGCGGCCGCCGCCAAGGCGCCCACCGAGGTCGTGCTGGTCGCGCGCGACACCGAGAACTGGGACGCCGGCAAGCGCGACATGTTGACCGACCAGCGCATCGGCGTGGTCACCACGGCGCTCGCGTCGCGCGGCCTGGCGCCCGGCGGCATCAGCGTCACATGGCGCCCGGACAAGGCGGATACGTCGATTCATCGCGACGGCCCCGGCTTGCAGGAGATCGCAAAGCTCCGTGTCCAGGGTGCGGTGAGGGGTGGACCGGCCCGTCCGGTCCGTGAGGAGAACGCAACCGAAGGGAAGTAACCGGGGCACACAAGGCCTTCATCGCAGCAAGCAACGGCAATCCGCCGATCCGCAATCCATCCAGTCAGTCAGTCCTACTTTCAGATCCATCAAAGGAACGTCATGCAGAAGAATCGCAAGAACCCGAGCCGCCGCGCCAACGGCGCACCGCTCAACAGCATCGGCATGGCCGTGCTGGCCACGCTCGTGGCCGGCGGCGCGCAGGCCGCCGAAACGGTCGTCACGCCCGTGGCCGCCAACACCACGGCCTACCAGAGCGTGCAGTCGGTGCAGGACAAGACGCAGCCGGTGACCGCCACGGCCGCCGGCACCACCATCGACATCACGACCGCCGGCCCGCAGACCGGCAACAGCAACACGGTCACGCAGAACGCGGTGAAGGCGAGCGCCACGGGCAACGCCTTCGTCAATGCGGTCGACCTCTCGCTGACCGGCGGCACGGGCGCGACGCCCGCCGAGGGCGCGGCCTCGCTCGGCGTGCAGACCAACAGCGGCGTTGTCTCCAGCCTGGCCACCGGCAACACGGTGACTGTCGATCTCGACGGCTTCTCGAGCGGCGGCGCTGCCAACACCAACAACACGATCGCGGCGAGCACCACGCTCAACAGCGGCTCGTCGACCATCTCGGGCGCGGTGCCGGTCGACTACGCCTCTGCCAGCCCGGGCTCGGTCTCGCTGGCCTACACGCCCGCCGGCGGCAGCGCGACGGCCCAGGGCAGCCTGGTCGTCAGCTCCGTGCAGCAGGCCACCGGCGCGGCTTCGTCCGCGTCGGCCAGCGGCAACAACCTGGCGCTCACGCTGACGGCACCCGGCACCAACGCGGTCGACGCCGCACCGGCGCTCGACGGCAACACGGTCTCCGCAACGCTCAAGGGCAACGCGGCCAACAGCACGGCCAGCATCCAGGCTGGCGGCGCGCCGGCTTTCACCGGCTCGGCCGTCGTCGCGAACCAGCAGCTGAACCAGTCGGCCACCCCCGTCACGCACACGGCCTCGGCCAACGGCAACTCCATCATCGCTTCCATCGGCAGCGACACCGCGGGCAGCACCAACACGCTGCAAGGCGGGCTGTCCGTGCAGGGCAACACCATCTCGAGCAGCGCCACCGGGAACGAAGCCCTCGGCGCCACCACCGGCACGGCCGGCAACCGCATCGTGCTGGCCGACGGCGTGTCGGTCGCCGGCTCCGGCGGCGCCGCCTCCAACACCAGCACCTACAACGCGGGCAGCCTGTCGAGCACGGTCGCGGCCGACCTGCTCGTCTCGAACAGCCAGGGCAACGTGGGCGTCTCGCTCAGCGCGGCCACGCAGGCCTCGGGCATCATCGCGGGCGTGCAGTCGGTCGACGGCGGCGCCGTCACCGTCGCGAACAACGCGACCACTGCCTCGGCGACCGGCAATGCCGCGTCGAGCGCGATCCTCGGCGGCAAGGACGCCGCCTCGTTCACCGCCACCGCGGCACTGGCCAACCAGCAGAGCAACTACAACGGCGGCGTGAACGCAATCGCCGGCCCGAACGTGATCGCCGCAATCACCGGCAGCGAGGACGGCACCAACAACGCCAGCACGGTCTCCGTGACGGGCAACCGCTCCGCCGCGACGGCCTACGGCAGCAGCGCGAGCCAGAGCCTCGCGCTCCAGGCGAACGCACTGCCGCTGTCCGGCGCTAACGTCGCGCTCGCCGGCGGCAGCCTGCCCGACGGGAACGTCACGGCCGCCGGCGCGGCCACGGTGACGAACCTGCAGGGCAGCTACTCCGCCCCCGTCAGCGCCCAGACCGTGGGCTCCATCGTCGGCCTGGCGGCCGATTCGCGCGGTACCGGCGGCGACACCATCCACGGCAGCAGCTTCACCGTGGGCAGCAACACGCAGGAAGCCGTGGCGGTGAGCAACGGCGCGAACAACGCGCTGTCGCTGACCGGCACCACCGTCGGCTCGGGCGCAGGCGTGGCGAGCGTGCAGGTCGTGGACCAGGGCTCGTCGGTCAACGCGGTCCTGGCGGGTTCGGTGGCGGGCGCCTACCTCGGCACCCACACCACCGACAGCGCCGTCGCGCTGACGAACAACCTGCAGCGCGCGGTGGCGTACGGCAACTCGGGTGCGAACAGCCTGAACGTGTCGGCCAACAGCGCGAGCGTGCCGGTCTCGGAAGCGCCCGCCTCGGTGGCGACGCCCCTGGGCGGCACGGCCAGCGTCGATGTCGCCTACGGCGTGCTGAGCAACCAGTCGGTGTCCGGCGACGTCTCGGCAGTGGCGGACGGCCGCGGTGTCGGGCCGGTCGGCGCGCAGACGGTGCTGATCGAAGGCAACGTCACCCGCAGCACCGTCTCGAACCAGGGCAATGCCTTCGTCGGCGCCGCCTACGGCAACGATGCCTCCAACGCCGCCAAGCTGGCGCTGGGCACCGGCGCCACGGTGGCCGGCGCGGCATCGGTGGGCAACGTGACCAGCGTGCAGAACGTGAACGGCTCGGCCATCACCGCATCGGTGCCGGGCGGCAACGTGGTCTCCACGGCGATCGAGGACAACGTCGTGGCATCGACGGTCGCGACCTCCGGCAACCAGCTGCAGGCCCTGGCCTATGGCAACCGCGCGAGCGGCAACACCCTCGACGTGTCGGGCAACACGCTGGCCACCGTTACCGAACAGCCGCGCGCCGTGGCCGTCGGCATCAACGCGACGACCGATGCGGCCTTCAGCGTGCAGAGCGTGCAGAACGGTTCGGGCAGCCTGAGCGCCTCGCTGCGCGACGGCTCCGTCCAGGGCGCGGGCGCCTCGCAGATCCGCACGCAGATCGGTGGCGACGTCACCGGCTCCAGCGTGGTGTCGAACGGCAACAGCGCCAGCGCCGCAGCCACGAGCAACAGCGCCGTCAACGGCCTGATGCTCGCGGGCAACAGCCTGTCGACCTCCAGCGCGGTGCAGAACGTGCAGACGACCAGCGCCGCGATCGAGGCACTGGCGGGCCAGGCCGGAACGCCGGGCACGCCCGCGTCGCCCTCGGCGCCCTTCAGCTACAGCGCGCACGTGATCGACACCGACGTGCTCGGCGGCAACACCGTCGGCAACACCACGACGATCACCAGCGGCGTGCTGGGCGTGCAGATCGCCAGCCTCACGCAGGCCCAGATCAACTACCTGACCGCCAACGGCTGGAGCGCCGGCAGCGGCAACACGGCCGGCATGCTGACCGCGCCCGCGTCCATCCTGGGCCCAGTCTCGGTCGCGACCTACAGCCAGCTGCAGACTGGCTCCGCGGTGCCGTTCGACGCCACTATCCCGGGCACGCCGGCCGTGGCCGCGATTGCGAACCGCGGCGGCGTGACGGTGGCCGTGGCCGGCAACGTCACCGGCTCGCAGCTCGCCGTGACCGGCAACGGCAGCAGCGCCGCCGTCACCGGCAACAGCGCCACCAACAGCGCCTCGGTCACCGGCAACACCATCGCCTCGGGCGGCGCGACCACGGCCAGCGCGAGCGGCCTGGCCGGCGGCACCACCGGTGCGCTGGCCGACCACACGGTGTCGAACGTGCAGCAGGTCACGGGCGGGCAGGCGCTGTCGACCAGCGTCTACGGCACCTTCGCCGTCGACGCTGCCGCGGGCGCAGCCATCTCGGGCTCCGCGCTGAGCGTTTCCGACAACAGCCAGCGCGGCACCGCCGTGGCCAACACCGCGGCCAACAGCCTGAGCCTGAGCGGCACCAACGTCGCGAGCACCTCGGCACTGTCGTCGGCGCAGTCGGGCAACGCGGCCGTCTCGGCGGCCTCGGATCTCGATCTGTACGCGCCGGGCGCGGTCTCGGCATCGTCGGTGGACCTGTCGCGCAACAAGAACACGTCGCTGGGCGTGATCAACGACGTGACCAACACCCTGAGCGTGAAGGCCTCCAACCTGACGCCTGCCGGCGCCACGGGCAACGCGATGCTGGTGTCCGGCTCGGCCACCGGCGACCACGTGCTGAACAACGCACAGTTCGCGTCCACCTCGGTGAGCAGCACCGCCACCACGCGCCTGTACGACCAGGACCAGACGGCCCCGGCCACGACGGGCCTGGTCAACAGCACCGCGACGATCAGCGGCAACAGCACGACTGCCGAAGCCTCGGCCAACCGTGCCGACAACAGCGTGGCGCTCAACGGCACCGCGGCACAGGGCGCGAGCGCGGGCCTGAACAACCTGCAGCTCAGCAGCGCGGCCGTGACGGCCAGCGCCTCGACCTCGGCCACGTTCAAGCTCGAAGGCACCAGCCCGGCCACGCCGGCGGCGCTGAACAGCGGCATCACGGTCGACGGCAACAGCACCACGGCGCTGGCACGCGGCAACGCGGCCACCAACGTGCTGAACGTGTCGGCGGGCAGCGGCTACGCCGCCGCGGCGCCGGTCGCGGGCAGCACCTCGGGCGGCGTCACGCAGGCCACGGCAGCATTGCTCAACACGCAGGGCAACAGCGGCAGCGTGTCGGCCAGCGCCACGGGCGCGTACCAGGTCGCGCTCAACGGCGTGACCGGGGGCACCGCTGCCGGCCTGACGAACGGCACCGCCGCGCTGACGGACAACACCGTCGCGGCGCAGGCCTACGGCAACACGGCGACCAACGCCGTGACCGTCGCGGCCACGGTGGCGAACCGTCCGACGGTGGCGGTGGCGAACTACCAGACCAACAGCGGCGCCATCGTCGCGACGGCGACCGGCGTGAACTACGGTACGGGCATCACCGGCGCCACCACCGGCAGCACGCTGCGCGCGGCCGGCAACCAGGTGACGGCGACCGCGGTGGGCAACTCCGCCGTGTCGACCATCGCCTCGGCGCGCTGAGCGGCGCGCCATCCATGCCCCGGCGAGCGCCCGTGCGCCCGCCGGGGCTTTTTCCTCCGGTGCGGCGTGCATGGCTGCACGGCCGGTTGTTCACGAGCCATGTACCTGCATCCCCTCATTGCCAATGTGCCTCCGGCCGAGCGCGAGGCGCTCGTCCAGAGCTGCGAGCTGCGTTCCTTCAGGCGCAACGAGACGGTGCTCGCTGCCGATAGCCGGACCGACCGGATCTATTGCGTGGCCAGCGGCCTGCTGCGCGTGGTCGTCCACGGCAAGGGCAGCGCGCAAGACACCGACGTCACCACCGACTTCATCCGGAGGGACGATTTCTTCATGGGGCCGTCCCTTGCGCAGGACGGCTACCAGGCCACGCAGACGCTGATCGCGGCGCTGCCCTCGGCTGTCTACCTGGTGCCCGTGGCCGCCATGCGGCGCCTGTGCGCCGCGCATCCGGAGGTGGCCATAGGCCTGCTCGGGCTCGCGATGAAACGCATGGCCGTGGTCAGGGGCCAGCTGCGCCGCATCTCGGCACTGTCGGCCGAAGACCTGGTGAGCCGCGTGCTGCACCAGCTCACGCTGCTCGCGCCGGCGAGCGCGGGCGGATACGACAAGCGCATCACCCAATCGGTGATCGCCTCCTACTCGGGCCTTTCGCGCGAAGTGGTCAACAAGACCATGCGCGCGATGGAGAACCGCGGCCTGGTCCGCAGGGACGAAGACGGCGTGCACGTGTCGCCCGACTTCGCCGCCACCGACTTCGGCGAGCTGCGGCCCGCCGAGCCGGGCCTTTCAGGCGCGCCGGCGCAGCAGCAGGACGCTCCGCTGCTGCCGCCGCAGCCGCTCGATTCGCTGCGCATGCGCAGGGCGGGCGAATCCGAAAGCGACTGAGCCCCCCATGTTCATGGGTTTCGCCGGCGGGCACGGATGCGCATCATGCGGTGATGTATCTGCATCCCCTGATGGCGGGACTTCCGCCAACGGAACGTGAGGCGCTCGCCGAATGCAGCCGGCCCCGTTCCTACAAGCGCAACGAGGTCCTGCTGGCAGCCGGCGATACCACCGACCAGATCTATTGCGTGGCGAGCGGCCTGCTGCGCGTGGTCACGCCGGGCCATGCCGAAGGCAGCGAGATGACGACCGAGCTCATCGGCCCGAACGACTTCTTCTTCGATCTCTCGATCAGGGAAGACAGCTACCGGACGAAGCAGACCTTGATCGCCACCTTGCCTTCGTCCGTGTTCGTCGTGCCTATCGCGAAGATGCGCGGCCTCTGCGTGCGCCGTCCCGAGGTGGCGCTGGGCCTGCTCGGGCTCACGATGAAGCGCATGAACGTGCTGCGCGACCAGTTCCGCCGCATCTCCGTGCTGCCCGCCGAAGACCTGGTGCTGCGCGTGCTGCACGAGCTCACACGCCTCGCGCCCATAGGCCCGGACGGGTACGACAAGCGTATCACGCAGTCGGTGATCGCCTCGTACTCGGGACTCTCCCGGGAGATGGTCAACAAGATCATGCGAGCCATGGAAATCCGTGGGCTCGTGCGTCGCGACGAAGACGGCGTGCATGTGGCCGAGGATTTCGTCGCGACCGATTTTGCGTAGTGTCTTGAGTGGTTCCGGCCTTCGCGCCCGGCGCTTCGAACGGGCAGCGGGCGCGGCCGCGAGTCAGCCTCGGCGTTCTTCCGCCAGCGTCTCGGAAGGCCGCTCCCCGAAGCGCGCACGGTACTGCGCCGCGAAATGCCCCAGGTGAAGAAAGCCGTACTTCTGCGCCACCTCGCGCACGCCGGCTCCGTTGGCCCCGGCCGACGCCCGTAGTTCGGAGCGCACCCTCTCGAGCCGGGTCTCGCGCAGGAACTCCATCGGACCCTGTCCCGCATGCTGGCGGAACGCCAGCTGCAGGGCTCGCGCGCTGCAGCCGACCTCGCGGCAGACGTCGGCCAGCGACAGCGGCTGGTCGGCGTGCGCCTCCATGTATTCCTGAGCCCTGCGGACCACGCGCGGCAGCAGGCTGCGCCGCTGGGTGTCGCCGGCGAGGGCGCGGGAGTGGTTGTGTCCGGCCGACATCAGCAGGCTGGCCATCAGGTACGCCTCGGCGTGCTCGGCCAGCGGGCTGCCGGACTGCAGCGCGTTACCGGCGTCGAGCGTGAGCCGCAGGTAGTCGATGAAATGCACCAGCGGCGCGAGAGCGGGGTTGTCCAGCGGCACGCCGAGGTCGAACACCAGGTGCTGCCTGACGGGCGCCTGCAGCAGCGATTCGAGCCGCGAGAGCAGGGCGGGGCGCGCCAGCCGCACGATCAGGTGCGGGCTGTCGTCGGCCCAGCGCATCGACAGCAGCTCGGTGGGCGAGGGCAGCGACGCGAGGCGGGGCGTGGCCTCCACCTGCTGTGCGCCGCAGCGGATTTCGGCGCCGCCGCGCAACGGAATCTGCAACAGGAAGAAGTCCTGCAGGTAGCCGGGGTCGATCTGCACGCCGGGGCCGTACTGCACGTAGTTGAGGCTCACGTCCCGGTGCAGCCGCGCGCTGTGGTGGCAGGCGTCGAGGTCGGCGCGGGGGCGCAGGGTGACCAGGCCATGCGGGCAGAACACGCGCGCCACGCTTTCGCGGGCTTCGTCCACGTCGTGGCTCTCGAAGAGCCGGTAGCGCTGCAGCGGCAGCTGTGGGTTCGCGGCGGTTTCCATGGGGCGAGGGCACCGTAGCAAAAACCGCTCCCGCCCACAATTCGGAGCGTCCCGGCCCCCCGGGGCCAGAAAACTGCGCCCCAGGGACACGGCCTGCGTTTGCGGGATCCGCCGCGGCCCCTCCCCGCCATAACGTTCGCTCCACAGGCCGCCCGGCCTGTACCCGATGTTCGATCAACCGAGGAGAGCAAGCGTCATGTTCAAGGGACTCGAAGGCAGGAGCGCCATCGTCACCGGCGGTTCCACGCTGATAGGCGCCGGCGTGGTGCGTGCGCTGCACGCGGCTGGCGCGAAGGTCGTCATCGCCGACATCGATGCCGCCAACGGCCAGCCGCTGGCCGATTCGCTGGGCGCCGGCGCGCGCTTCGTGCGCACCGACATCACCGACGACGCGCAGGTGAAGGCCTGCGTGGCGGAGGCGGCCGAGCATCACGGCGGGGTGCACTTCCTCGTCAACCTGGCGTGCTCGTACGTGGACGACGGCTTCAAGTCGCCGCGCGCCGACTGGCTCACCTCGTTCAACGTGAACGTGGCCAGCGCCGTGGCGATGCTGCAGGCCGCGCACCCGCACATGGTGGCGGCCGGCGGCGGGGCGGTGGTCAACTTCACGAGCATCTCGTCGAGCGTGGCGCAGACGGGCCGCTGGCTCTATCCGGTGAGCAAGGCCGCGATGGCGCAGCTCACCCGCAACATGGCGATGGACCTCGCGCCCGACCGCATCCGCGTGAACAGCGTGTCGCCGGGCTGGACCTGGTCGGCGGTGATGAACCAGCTCACCAACGGCGACCGCGCCAAGACCGACCGCGTGGCCGCGCCCTTCCACCTGCTGGGCCGCGTCGGCGACCCCGACGAAGTGGCGCAGGTGGTGCTGTTCCTGTGCTCCGATCACGCGAGCTTCGTGACCGGTGCCGACTACGCGGTGGACGGCGGCTACTCCGCCATGGGCCCTGAGCAGGCCGTTCCCGCCATTCCCAAATTGATGGACTGAACCGCTCCAGCCGGAGCATCGAAGGAGCAGCAAATGAAGCGAATCGCGATCGTCGGCGCGGGCCAGTCGGGCCTGCAACTGGGACTCGGCCTGCTTGCCGCGGGCTACGAGGTCACGATGTTCAGCAACCGCACGGGCGAGGACATCCGCCAGGGCAAGGTCATGTCGAGCCAGTGCATGTTCCACACATCGCTGCAGATCGAGCGCGACCTGGGCCTGGACCACTGGGCGAACGAATGCCCCACGGTGGACGGCATCGGCCTGGCCGTGCCGCACCCCGAGCAGAAGGGCGCGAAGGCCATCGACTGGGTCGCGCGGCTCAACTCGAGCGCGCAGTCGGTCGACCAGCGCGTGAAGATCCCGGCGTGGATGGACGAGTTCAGGAACAAGGGCGGCGAACTCGTCTTCAAGGACGCGGGCATCGACGAGCTCGAGACCTGCACGCAGACGCACGACCTCACGCTGGTGGCCAGCGGCAAGGGCGAGATCTCCAAGCTCTTCGAACGCGACGCCCACAAGTCCACCTACGACAAGCCGCAGCGCGCGCTCGCACTGACTTACGTGAAGGGCATGAAGCCGCGCGAGCCGCACTCCGCCGTGTGCTTCAACCTCATTCCCGGCGTGGGCGAGTACTTCGTGTTCCCGGCGCTCACCACCACCGGGCCGTGCGAGATCATGGTGTTCGAAGGCGTGCCCGGCGGCCCGATGGACTGCTGGGCCGACGTGAAGACGCCCGAGGAGCACCTGGCGCGCAGCAAGTGGATCGTCGACACCTTCACGCCGTGGGAAGCCGAGCGCTGCAGAGACATCGAACTCACCGACGACAACGGCATCCTCGCCGGCCGTTTCGCGCCCACGGTGCGCAAGCCCGTGGCGACGCTGCCATCGGGGCGCAAGGTGCTGGGCCTGGCCGACGTGGTGGTGCTCAACGATCCGATCACGGGGCAGGGCTCCAACAACGCGGCCAAGTGTGCCGACACGTATCTCAAGAGCATCCTCGCGCGCGGCGAGGGCGTGGCCGACGCGGCCTGGATGCAGCAGACCTTCGACCGCTACTGGTTCGGCTACGCGCAGTGGGTCACGCAGTGGACCAACATGCTGCTCGCTCCGCCGCCGCCGCACGTGCTCAACCTGCTCGGCGCCGCCGGCGCGATGCCGCCGCTGGCCAGCGCATTCGCCAACGGCTTCGACGATCCGCGCACCTACTTCCCGTGGTTCGCGGACCCGACCGAGTCGCAGCGCTTCATCGACACCTGCGCGGCCGTCGCGTAGCGGGAGCGGCATCATGAAGCGACGCGTGGCCATCGTCGGCGCCGGCCAGTCCGGCATGCAGCTCGCGCTCGGCCTGCAGCGCGCGGGGCACGAGGTGACGGTGTTCTCCAACCGCAGCGCGCAGGAGATCGCCGAGGGGCCGGTGATGTCCAGCCAGTGCATGTTCGAGACCGCGCTGCAGACCGAGCGCGAACTCGGGCTCGACTGGTGGACCGACGAATGCCCGGCGGTGGAAGGCGTCGCCGTCGCGGTGCGCAATCCTGAAGGCGGCAAGGCCGTCGAATGGAGCGCGAAGCTCGATGGCCCCGCGCAGTCGGTCGACCAGCGGCTCAAGATACCCGCGTGGATGGCCGAGTTCGAGAAGCGCGGCGGCACGCTGGTGCTGCAGGACGTGGGTATCGACGACCTGGAGACCTGCGCGCAGATGAACGACCTGGTGGTCGTCGCGAGTGGCAAGGGCGAGATATCGGGGCTCTTCGAGCGCGACCCCGAACGCTCGCCCTACGAGCAGCCGCAGCGCGCATTGGCGCTGACCTACGTGAAGGGCATGAAGCCGCGCGAACCGCACTCGGCGGTGTGCTTCAACCTGATTCCCGGCGTCGGCGAGTACTTCGTGTTCCCGGCGCTGACCACCACGGGGCCGTGCGAGATCATGGTGTTCGAAGGCGTGCCTGGCGGTCCGATGGATTGCTGGGCCGACGTGAAGACGCCGCAGGAGCATCTCGCGCGCAGCAAGTGGATCCTCGAAACCTTCCTGCCCTGGGAGGCCGAGCGCTGCACGAACATCGAACTCACCGACGACAACGGCATCCTCTCGGGCCGCTTCACGCCGGTGGTGCGCAAGCCGGTGGCGACGCTGCCTTCGGGGCGCAAGGTGCTGGGCCTGGCCGACACGGTGGTGCTCAACGACCCGATCACCGGACAGGGCTCGAACAACGCAGCCAAGTGCGCCGACATCTACCTGAAGCGCATCCTCGAGAACGGCGACGCACCCTTCGATGCCGAGTGGATGCAGCAGACCTTCGACCGCTACTGGGAAGGCTACGCCCGCTGGGCCACGGACTGGACCAACAGCCTGCTCGCGCCGCCCAGGCCCCACCTGCAGAAGCTGCTGCAAAGCGCCACGCAGATGCCCGCGGTGGCGAGCACCATCGTGAACGGCTTCGACGACCCGCGCGCGTTCGCGCCCTGGTGGTTCGACGCCGCGCAGGCGGACCGTTTCCTGGAGGAGCGTGCGCGCGAGGCGGCGGTCGATCGTTTCGACCGGCGCGATTTCCGCAAGGCGCTCGGGCAGTTCAGCACCGGCGTGACCGTCATCACGACCCGCGCGATGGACGGGCGGCGCGTGGGCATGACGGCGAACTCGTTCTCCTCGGTCTCGCTCGATCCGCCGCTGGTGCTGTGGAGCCTGGCGCGCCAGGCGCCCAGCGTGAGCGACTTCACCGGCGCCAGCCATTTCGCGATCAACGTGCTGGCGGCGAACCAGCATCACCTGTCGCGGCAGTTCTCGACGCCGCAGGCCGACAAGTTCGGCGGAGTGGACTGCTGCGAGGGCACGGCCGGCGTGCCGCTGCTCAACGGCACGATCGCACGATTCGTCTGCCGCAACGTCAGGCAGTACGATGGCGGCGACCACCTCATCTTCATCGGCGAGGTCGAGCGCTACGACCGCTTCGACGGCGAGCCGCTGGTCTTTCATTCGGGCTACTACCAGGTGACCACAAGACATCCGGAATGCATGCAATGAGCGCGCGGCCCGCATCAACCACCACCCCATGAACGGAGCAACACACATGCAGCAGAAAGCACCCCAGGCCGCACCACAACGCATCCGCATCGAGGCCACCGACGCAAGCGGCAGCTTCAGCGGCTACCTGGCACTGCCCGCCTCGGGCACCGGGCCCGGCCTGGTCATCGCGCAGGAGATCTTCGGCGTGAACGACACGATGCGCGAGGTGGCCGATTACTACGCCGAAGAAGGCTACGTGGTGCTCGTGCCCGACCTGTTCTGGCGCCAGCAGCCCGACGTCGAACTCGGCTACACGCCCGGGGACTGGCAGCGCGCCTTCGGCTTCTACCAGGGCTTCGACGAAGCCAAGGGCATGGAGGACATGCAGGCCGCCATCACCGCGCTGCGCCAGCGGCCCGAGGTGCAGGGCGGCAAGGTCGGCGTACTCGGCTTCTGCCTCGGCGGCAAGCTGGCCTATCTCGCGGCCTGCCGCACCGACGCGGACGTCGCTGTCGGCTACTACGGCGTGGGCATCGATGCCGCGCTCGACGAGGCCGACAACATCAAGCGCCCGCTCACGCTGCACATCGCCGAGCTCGACAAGTTCTGCCCGCCCGAGGCGCGCGAGCGCATCGTCGCGGCGCTCAAGGGCCGCCCCGGCGTCTCGCTGCACGTGTACCCGGGCATGGACCACGCCTTCGCGCGGCTGGGCGGCGAGCACTACCACAAGCCCTCGGCGCTGATGGCGCACGAGCGCAGCATCGCCACGCTGAAGGACGCCATCGGCCCGCACTACGACCTCTCGGCGCTGTGGGACAAGCACTGCGAGTACGAGTTCGGCACCCGCAACGTCGACGACACCATGTCCACCATGGTGGCCGAGCCCTACGTCAACCACATCCCGACCATGACCGGCGGCGTGGGCTACAAGAACCTGCACGCCTTCTATTCGAACCACTTCGTCAACAGCAACCCGCCCGACACCTCGCTGGTGCCGATCTCGCGCACCATCGGCGCCACGCAGGTGGTCGACGAGATGCTGTTCTGCTTCACCCACACCACCGAGATCCCGTGGATGCTGCCGGGCGTGGCACCCACCGGCAAGCGCGTGGAGATCCCGCTGCTCGCGGTCATCAAGTTCCGCGGCGACAAGCTCTACCACGAGCATATCTACTGGGACCAGGCCAGCGTGCTGGTGCAGGTGGGGCTGCTCGACGCGAAGCTGCTGCCCGTGGCCGGCATCGAGACGGCGCGCAAGCTGCTCGACGAGACGCTGCCGTCGAACACGCTGATGCAGCGCTGAAACTCAGTCCGAGGCCTTCACCGCGTCGACCAGGAAGCGCACGAAGGCCTTCGCCGCATCGGGCAGCGAGCGGCCCGCCATGGTCTCGATGGCGAGGTGCCGCTCGTGCATCTCGCGGTCTTTCAATGGAATGGCGACCAGCGCCTTGCTCTGCAGCAGCGCGCGGATCGACAGCGGCCCGTAGAAAGCGATGCTGCCGCCGCCCGCGGCCGCGAAGCTCAGCAGTGCATTCGCATGGTTGCTCGACATCGCCAGCTGGTAGCGCAGCTCCTGCCGTGAGCAGCTCGCATCGAGCAGGCGGCGGATGGAGCTGTCCTCCTGCGGCAGTCCCAGCGGATAGGCCACCACCTGGCGAAGCGAGAGCTGCCGCTGCCGAGCGAGCGGATGGTCCACCGCCATGACCGCGAGGATGGGGCTCGGATGCCGCAACTCCACCTCGATGCCCGGCTCGGGCAGGGCGCTGAGCGTGATGCCCACGTCGGCCTCGCCGTCGCGCACCAGCCGCGAGATGTCGGCGGGCGCGCAGACCTCCAGGTGGAAGCGGATGCCCGCGTGCTTGAGGCGGAACTGCGCGATCAGCCTCGGAATGAAGTCGAAGGCGAAGCCCTCGGTGCTTGCCACGCGGACGTAGCCGCTGCGCAGGCCGCGCAGCCCGGCGATCTCGTTCGCCACGCGCTCGATGTCCTGCTGCGCCCGCTTGGCGTGCGCCGCCAGCAGTTCGCCCGCTGCGTTGGGCACCATGCCGCGCGCATGGCGTTCGAAGAGCAGCGTGTCGAGCTCGCGCTCCAGCCGCGCCACCTGCCGGCTCACGGCCGAGGGCGCGACGTTGAGCTTGAGTGCGGCTTCCTTCACCGAGCCGGTCTTCACGACCTCGAGAAAGTAGCGCACCGCTGTTTCCTGCAAGGCACGAGGCGCCATGGATCGCTCCTGCACGTGGTCCGGACGGTTGCTGAAGATTGCCGATTCGGCAACGCAGAATTCTAAACATTGCGCTTGTGACACCGGCATGACGATCCTAGGATGAACTCGTTCGCACCCTCGAACCCCCAGTCATCCAGTCGAAATTCCAGGAGTCCCGATGAACCGTCTCCCTTTCGTGGCGCGCATGGCATTGCTGTGCTGCAGCCTAGGATTTGGCGCCGTGCCGCTGACCTCGCTTGCCGCCGAGACGGGCTTTCCCGCGCGGCCGGTCACGCTGGTCATTCCCTTCCCGCCCGGCGGCGCCACCGACGTCAACGGCCGCGTGATCGCGCAGAAGCTCGGCAAGGAACTGGGTCAGCCGGTGGTGATCGAGAACCGCGGCGGCGCCGGCACGGTGGTGGGCGCGAGCTACGTGGCGAAGTCCACGCCCGACGGCTACACGCTGCTGCTGAGCTCGGGCTCCACCTTCACCGTCAACCCCGCGATCCGCAGCAACCTGCCCTACGACCCGGTGAAGAGCTTCGAGCCGATCGGCATTGCCGGGCGCGTGGCGCTGATCCTGCTGGCCAACAGCGAAGTGCCGGTGCAGACCGTCAAGCAGTTCGTCGACTACGTGAAGGCCGCGCCGGACAAGTACTCGTACGGCTCCTTCGGCACCGGCACCACCGCCCAGTTCGCAGGCGAAACCATGCTGCGCGCCACCGGCCTGAAGATGACGCACGTGCCCTACAAGGGCAGCGCGCCGGCCATGACCGACCTGATGGGCGGACAGATCCCGTTCAGCATCGACACCGTGAGCGCGGCCGTCCCGCAGCTCAAGAGCGGAAAGATCAAGGCCATCGCGCTGACCACCGCGAAGCGCTCGGCGCTGCTGCCCGACGTGCCCACCTTCGCCGAGAGCGGCTATCCCGAGGTCGACATGGATTCCTGGCTCATGCTCGCGGCGCCCAAGGGCGTGCCCGCCGACGTGAAGGCGAAGCTGGAGAAGGCGCTGGCCGCGACGATTGCCGATCCGGAGACCAAGGCGAAGCTGCTGGCCGTGGGGCTGGAGCCGAGCTACAGCAGCGCCGCGGCGAGCGTCGAGCTGATCAACCGCGAACTGCCCGTGATGCGTGCGATCGCCGCAAGAGCCAACATCACCGCCGATTGAGTTGGTTCTCCCCCAGGCTTCGCGCACTTCGCGTCGCTGCGCCAACCCCCTCGCCGGGGGCGACACCTACGGCCCGGCAAAGCCGGTTCCGTGGTGTCCTGCGAATGCGCAGCGCCAACACTCAGAACAACTCAGAACAAGAGACATCGATGACCTTTGCCAAAACAACCCACGATCCCGCCACCGAACTCGTCGAGAAATCCGCCGTCGAACTGCGCCGCCTCATCGGCAGCAAGCAGGTCTCGCCCGTCGAGCTGCTGGAGGCATGCATCGCGCGCATCGAGCGCGTGAATCCTTTCGTCAATGCCGTCACCGCCACCTGCTTCGAGCGAGCGCGCGCTGAAGCCAAGTCGGCCGAAGGCGCAGTGATGCGCGGCGACGCGTTGGGCCTGCTGCACGGCCTGCCGATGGGCGTGAAGGACCTTGAGCCCACAGAAGGCCTGCTCACCACCTGGGGCTCGCCCATTTATCGCGACCACGTGCCGACGGAAGACATCGAGCTCGTGGCGCGACTGCGCCGGGCTGGCGCCATCGTCGCGGGCAAGACCAACGTGCCCGAGATGGGCGCGGGCGCCAACTCGCGCAACGACGTGTGGGGCGCCACGGGCAACCCATTCAACCCGAACCTCAATGCGGGCGGCTCCTCGGGCGGCTCGGCGGCCGCGCTGGCCTGCGACATGCTGCCCGTGTGCACCGGCTCCGACACCGGCGGCTCGCTGCGCATCCCGGCCGCGAAGTGCGGTGTGGTGGGCTTCAGGCCCTCGCCGGGCGTGGTGCCGAGCGTGCGCAAGCCGCTGGGCTGGACGCCGATCTCGGTCGTCGGCCCCATGGGCCGCACCGTGGAAGAGGCCTGCCTGCAGCTGGCGGCATCGGCCGGCATGTGCGCGGGCGACCCGCTGAGCTATCCGCTCGACCCGATGTCCTTTCTCGTGCCGCCTTCGGTCGATCTGGGCCGGCTGCGCGTGGCATGGACCGAGGACTTCGGCATCTGCGCCGTGGACGACGGCATCCGCGCCACCTTCCGCCGCAAGATCGAAGCGATGCGGCACCTCTTCGGCCGCTGCGACAAGATCGACTTCGACATGGGCGAGGCGCACCGCTGCTTCGACGTGCTGCGCGCCGAGGCCTTCGTGGCCGGCATGCAGGCCGCCTACGAGCGCGACCCCGACAGCCTCGGCCCCAACCCGCGCGCCAACTACGAGATGGGCGCGAAGATGAGCCTGCTCGACAGCGCCTGGGCGCAGGCCGAGCAGACGCGGCTGCTGAAGCGCTTCCAGGCCACCTTCGCCGACTACGACCTCGTGCTGTCGCCGACCACACCGGTCTCGCCCTTCCCGTGGACGCAGCTCTACGCGGCCGCCATCAACGGCGAGCCGCAGGCCAACTATTACCGCTGGCTGGCGCTGACCTACGTGGTCACGCTGACCACGCACCCCGCGATCGCGCTGCCCTGCGGCCTCGACCACGCGGGCATGCCCTTCGGGCTGCAGGTGGTGGGCGCGTTCAGGGCCGACCACCAGGTGCTGGGCGCGGCGCATGCGATGGAGGCGGCGTTCTCGTCGAACCCCGAGCTGCGGCGGCCACGTCCCGACCTGGCCGCGCTGCGCGCGGCCGAGCCTGCGCTGACTTCGATCGTCAGGACGCCGCCCGTCTTTGGCGACGGCCGTGCTGCCGCGTCGGCCGCCGTGTCGGCCGTCTAGGGGTTCGCCACGGCATACGGCGTGAACCTGCTTTCGTTCTCGTTCACGTCCAGCGCCCGCCCGATGAAGGGGAACGCCCGTTGCGGGCAGGCGGTGCGCTCGCACACCTTGCAGCCCATGCCGATGGGCGTGGGCACGTCCTGGTCGGCCAGGTCGAGGCCCTTGGAATAGACCAGCCTCGGCGCATGGCGGATGTCGCAGCCCAGGCCGATGGCGAAGGTCTTGCTCGGTGAGCCGAATCCGCGCTGCCCGTGCGACACCGTGCGCGCCACCCACAGGTAGGTGCGCCCGTCGGGCATGCGCGCGAGCTGCCGCAGCACGCGCCCGGGCTGCGCGAAGGCTTCGTACACGTTCCACAGCGGGCAGGTGCCGCCGGTCTTCGAGAAGTGGAAGTGCGTGGCGGACTGCCGCTTCGAGATGTTGCCCGCGCGGTCCACGCGGATGAAGAAGAAGGGCACGCCGGGCGCGCCTGGCCGCTGCATCGAGCTCAGGCGATGGCACACCGTCTCGAAGCCCACGCCGAAGCGGCGCCCCAGCAGGTCGATGTCGTAGCGCAGGCTTTCCGCAGCCTTCAGGAATAGCTCGTAGGGCAGCAGCACCGCGCTGGCGAAATAGTTCGCCAGCCCTATGCGGGCCAGTGCGTGCGTCGGGGCGTCGTCGAAGCCTGCGCCTTCGAGCAGCGATTCGATCGGCCTCGTCTGCTCCAGCAGCGCCAGCTGGGTCGCGAGCTGGAACGACTGCTGGCCCGGCTCCAGGCTGCCCGACAGGCGCAGCACGCGGCTGGCGGGGTCGTAGCGGCGCTGGCTCTCGATGGCGTCGTCGTCGGTGGGCACCACGCGCACGCCGTGCTGCTCCAGCAGCCGCCGCTGCAGCCATTCGGACAGCGGGCCGCCGTGGCCGCGCGCTTCTTCGGCGAGCCTCTCGGCGCGCTGGTCCAGTTCCTCGAAGTGGTTCTGGTGGGCGAAGAAGAAGTCGCGCACGGCCTCGAAGGGCATGGGGCGCGCGCTCGTGAGCTCGCCGCGTCCGTCGCCCAGCCCGGCGGCCATGATCTCGAGCCGCTCCATGGCTTCCTGGTGGCGGCGATGCAGCGCGAGCAGCGCGCGCGCCACCGCCGGCATCTGCGAGGCCACTTCGCGCAGCTCCGGCAGCGCGACGGCTTCGCCGCCGGGGTTGTCGGCCAGCGCGTCGCGCATGCTCGAGACGAGGCGGGCTTCCTCGTCCTCGGAGAACTGCTGCACGTCGACGCCCAGCGTGCGGCTGATCCTGAGCAGCACGGCCACGGTCAGCGGCCGCTGGTTCTGTTCGATCTGGTTGAGGTAGCTGGGCGAAAGCCCCAGCGCCTGGGCCAGCGCCACCTGCGTCATGCCGCGCTCCGCGCGCAGCTTGCGCAGGCGCACGCCCATGAAGGTCTTGCTCATCGTGCGGCTCCTTGCGTATTTGCAATATTCGCAAATCTCGCGTTTTCCATTCGCAATGATTGGCTGTTTCAGTCCTTCATTATGGCGATGCATTTGCGTAAATTGCGAATCCATGACTGACGAGAACACCGCGCTCGAACTCACGGAAATCGTGTTTCCCGAGCACGCCAACCACTACGGCACGCTCTTCGGCGGCAATGCGCTGATGCTGATGTCCAAGGCGGCCTTCCTGTGCGCGCGGGCGTTCGCGAAGGCCGACGTGGTGATGGCCCGCTGCGGCGACGCGCAGTTCCTCGCGCCGGTGCCGGTGGGCAGCGTGCTGCGTCTGCGCGGCTCCATCAGCCGCGTCGGCCGCAGTTCGCTGACGGTGTGCGTCAGCGGCACCGCGCAGCAGCTCGGGCGCGAGCCCCGGGCGGTGCTGCGGTCCTGGTTCGAGATGGTCGCCGTCGATGGCAACGGTCGGCCCGCGCGCATTTCCGGCGCTTATCTGCATCGAGAGAAGGAAGAAGCATGAACGACACCGCAACCCCCAAGGCTCCCGGCTTCAGGGCCAAGAAATCCGTGGCCCTGTCCGGCGTGACCGCCGGCAACACCGCGCTGTGCACGGTAGGACGCACCGGCAACGACCTGCACTACCGCGGCTACGACATCCTCGACATCGCCGAGGTCTGCGAGTTCGAGGAGATCGCGCACCTGCTGGTGCACGGCAAGCTGCCCACGGCGGCGGAACTGCGCGCCTACAAGGCGAAGCTCAGGTCGATGCGCGGCCTGCCCGCGAGCCTGAAGGAGGCGCTCGAGCAGTTGCCCGCCGGCGCGCACCCGATGGACGTGATGCGCACCGGCGTGTCGTCGCTGGGCTGCATGCTCCCCGAGAAGGAAGACCACAACCTGCCGGGCGCGCGCGACATCGCCGACCGGCTGATGGCTTCTCTGGGCTCGATGCTGCTGTACTGGTACCACTGGTCCACGCAGGGCAGGCGCATCGACGTGGAGACCGACGACGACTCCATCGGCGGCCACTTCCTCCACCTGCTGCACGGCCGCGAGCCTTCCGAAGCCTGGGTGCGCGCGATGCACACCTCGCTCAACCTCTACGCCGAACACGAGTTCAACGCATCGACCTTCACCGCGCGCGTGGTTGCGGGCACCGGCTCCGACATGTACTCGGCCATCACCGGCGCCATCGGCGCGCTGCGCGGGCCCAAGCACGGCGGCGCCAACGAGGTGGCCTTCGAGATCCAGAAGCGCTACGACTCCCCCGACGAGGCCGAGGCCGACATCCGCCGCCGCGTCGAGGCGAAGGAGGTCGTGATCGGCTTCGGCCACCCCGTCTACACCGTGAGCGATCCGCGCAACGTGGTGATCAAGGGCGTGGCGAAGTCGCTGTCGCAGCAGGCCGGCTCGACCAAGATGTTCGACATCGCCGAGCGGCTCGAAGGCGTGATGTGGGAAGCCAAGAAGATGTTTCCCAACCTCGACTGGTTCAGCGCGGTGAGCTATCACATGATGGGCGTGCCCACGGCCATGTTCACGCCGCTCTTCGTGATCGCGCGCACCTCGGGCTGGGCGGCGCACATCATCGAGCAGCGCATCGACAACAAGATCATCCGGCCGAGCGCCAACTACACGGGCCCGGAAGATCTGGAGTTCGCGCCGATCGAGGATCGGAAGTAAAAAGCGAAGAAGAGGCCGAGCGCCGCCCCATGAATACCCAGTACCGCAAGAACCTTCCCGGCACTTCGCTGGACTATTTCGACGCGCGTGAAGCCGTCGAAGCCATCCGCCCCGGCGCCTGGGCCAAGCTGCCCTACACCTCGCGCGTGCATGCCGAGAACCTGGTGCGCCGCTGCGACCCGGCCATCCTCGAACGCAGCCTGCGGCAGATCGTCGAGGGAAAGAGGGAGCACGACTTTCCGTGGTTTCCGGCGCGCGTGGTGTGCCACGACATCCTGGGCCAGACCGCGCTGGTCGACCTGGCCGGCCTGCGCGATGCCATCGCCGAGCAGGGCGGCGACCCGGCGCAGGTGAACCCGGTGGTGCCGGTGCAGCTCATCGTCGACCATTCGCTGGCGGTGGAGTGCGGAGGATTCGACCCCGATGCCTTCGCGAAGAACCGTGCCATAGAAGACCGGCGCAACGAAGACCGTTTCCACTTCATCGACTGGACGAAGCGGGCCTTCAGGAACGTGGAGGTGATCCCGCCGGGCAACGGGATCATGCATCAGATCAACCTGGAGCGGATGTCGCCGGTGGTGCACGCGCATGACGGCGTGGCCTACCCCGACACGCTGGTCGGCACCGACAGCCACACGCCGCACGTCGATGCGCTGGGCGTCGTCGCCATCGGCGTGGGCGGGCTGGAGGCCGAGAACGTGATGCTGGGCCGGGCCTCTTGGATGCGCCTGCCCGTCATCGTCGGCGTGAAGCTCTCGGGCCGGCCCCGGCCGGGCATCACCGCCACCGACGTGGTGCTGGCGCTGACCGAGTTCCTGCGCCAGTCGAAGGTGGTGGGCGCGTACCTCGAGTTCCATGGCGAGGGCGCGGCCAGCCTCACGCTCGGCGATCGCGCCACCGTCTCCAACATGGCGCCCGAGTACGGCGCCACGGCCGCGATGTTCGCGATCGACTCGCAGACCATCGACTACCTGCGCCTCACCGGCCGCAGCGACGAGCAGGTGCGGCTGGTCGAAACCTACGCAAGGCACGCCGGCCTGTGGGCCGACACGCTGAAGGACGCGGAGTACGAGCGCGTGCTGCACTTCGACCTGTCGACGGTGGTGCGCAACATGGCCGGCCCGTCGAACCCGCATGCGCGCGTGGCCACCACCGAACTCGCTGCGCGCGGCATCGCGGCGCCATGGCGCGAAGAGCCGGGCCGCATGCCCGATGGCGCCGTAATCATCGCGGCCATCACCAGCTGCACCAACACCAGCAACCCGCGCAACGTGATCGCCGCAGGGCTGCTGGCGCGCAACGCCAACCGGCTGGGCCTCGTGCGCAAGCCGTGGGTCAAGTCGTCGCTGGCGCCGGGTTCCAAGGCCGTGACGCTGTACCTGCAGGAAGCCGGCCTGATGGGCGAGCTCGAGAAGCTCGGCTTCGGTGTGGTGGCCTACGCCTGCACCTCGTGCAACGGCATGTCGGGCGCGCTGGACCCGGCGATCCAGCAGGAGATCGTCGAGCGCGACCTCTACGCGACGGCGGTGCTCTCGGGCAACCGCAATTTCGACGGCCGCATCCATCCGCATGCGAAGCAGGCCTTTCTTGCATCGCCGCCGCTGGTGGTGGCCTATGCCATTGCCGGCACCGTGCGCTTCGACATCGAGCGCGACGTGCTGGCCGTGGTCGACGGCAGGGAGGTGCGGCTGAAGGACATCTGGCCCGACGACGCGGAGATCGATGCCATCGTGAAGTCGAGCGTGAAGCCCGAGCACTTCCGGCAGGTGTACGAGCCGATGTTCGCGATCCACCCCGACACGGCCGCCAAGGTGGCGCCGCTGTACGAGTGGCGCGCCGCCTCCACCTACATCCGCCGCCCGCCGTACTGGGAGGGCGCGCTGGCCGGAGAGCGCACGCTCAGGGGCATGCGGCCGCTGGCGATCCTGCCGGACAACATCACGACCGACCATCTCTCGCCCTCCAACGCGATCCTGATGGACAGCGCGGCCGGCGAGTACCTCTACAGGATGGGCCTGCCCGAGGAGGACTTCAACTCCTACGCCACCCATCGCGGCGACCATCTCACCGCGCAGCGCGCCACCTTCGCCAACCCCACGCTGCGCAACGAGATGGTGCGCAGGGAAGACGGCAGCGTGCGAGCCGGCTCGCTGGCGCGCGTGGAGCCCGAAGGGGAGGTCATGCGCATGTGGGAGGCCATCGAGACCTACATGCTGCGCAGGCAGCCGCTGATCATCGTGGCGGGCGCCGACTACGGCCAGGGCTCCTCGCGCGACTGGGCCGCCAAGGGCGTGCGGCTGGCGGGCGTGGAGGCCATCGCGGCCGAGGGCTTCGAGCGCATCCACCGCACCAACCTGATCGGCATGGGCGTGCTGCCGCTGGAGTTCAAGCCCGGCACCAGCCGCCTGACGCTGGGCCTGGACGGCACCGAGACCTACGACGTGAGCGGCGCGCGCGAGCCGCGCGCCGATGTGACGCTGGTCATCCACCGCCGCAGCGGCGAGCGGCTCGAAGTGCCGATGACCTGCCGCCTCGACACGGCAGAGGAGGTGTCGATCTACGAGGCCGGCGGCGTGCTGCAGCGCTTCGCACAGGACTTCCTTGCCACGAACGCATCGGAAGCGCCCGTGGCCGCCTGAATCGACAATCCCGACAATCGCAAGACCATGGCCTTCGCACCACAGATCAGGATTCCCGCCACCTACATGCGCGGCGGCACCAGCAAGGGCGTGTTCTTCCGCCTGCAGGACCTGCCCGAAGCCGCACGGGTGCCCGGCAAGGCGCGCGACGCGCTGCTGCTGCGCGTCATCGGCAGTCCCGACCCCTACGGCAAGCAGATCGACGGCATGGGCGCCGCCACCTCCAGCACGAGCAAGGCGGTCATTCTTTCGAAGAGCGACAGGCCCGGCCACGACGTGGACTACCTCTTCGGCCAGGTGTCGATCGACCAGCCCTTCGTCGACTGGAGCGGCAACTGCGGCAATCTCTCGGCGGCGGTCGGCCCCTTCGCCATTTCCAACGGCCTGGTCGATCCGGCCCGCGTGCCGCGCGACGGCGTGGCGGTGGTGCGCATCTGGCAGGCCAACATCGGCAAGACCATCGTCGCGCACGTGCCGATGAGCAATGGCGCGGTGCAGGAAACGGGCAGCTTCGAACTCGACGGCGTGACCTTCCCGGCCGCGGAGGTGCAGCTCGAGTTCATGGACCCGGCGGCGGAAGAGGAGGGCGCGGGCGGCGCGATGTTCCCGACCGGCAATCTGGTCGACGAGCTCGAGGTGCCCGGCGTCGGCACGTTGCGCGCGACGATGATCAACGCGGGCATCCCGACCGTCTTCGTGGAGGCGCAAGCCATCGGCTACACCGGCACCGAACTGCAGGAAGCGATCAACGGCGACGCCAGGGCGCTCGCGATGTTCGAGGCGATCCGCGCGCATGGCGCGCTGAAGATGGGCCTCATCGAGAGCATCGCCGGGGCGGCCACGCGCCAGCACACGCCCAAGGTGGCCTTCGTCGCGCCGCCGAAGGACTACACGGCTTCCAGCGGCAAGGTCGTGCGCGCGGCGGAGGTCGACCTGCTCGTGCGCGCGCTCTCGATGGGCAAGCTGCACCACGCCATGATGGGCACGGCCGCGGTGGCCATAGGCACGGCGGCGGCCATTCCGGGTACGCTGGTCAATCTCGCGGCCGGCGGCGGTGAACGCGCGGCGGTGCGCTTCGGCCATCCCTCGGGCACGCTGCGTGTCGGCGCCGAGGCCCGCAGGAGCGGCGGCGAATGGGTGGTGACGAAGGCTTTGATGAGCCGCAGCGCCCGTGTGCTGATGGAAGGCTGGGTGCGCGTGCCCGGCGACAGTTTCTGATTGGAGTGTTTTCCGAATGTCCACCCGCAAGCAACTCAAGTCCCTCGCGCAGGCCCGCCGCGGCCTGATCGTTCCCGGCGCCTTCAACGCCTTGTCCGCCAGGGTCATCGAAGACCTGGGCTTCAAGGCGATCTACATCACCGGCGCGGGCGTCACCAACATGTGGTTCGGCATGCCCGACCAGGGTTTCATGGGGCTCGCCGAAATCGCGGACCACACCGCGCGCATCCGCGACGCGGTCTCGGTGCCGCTGCTCGTCGATGCCGACACCGGCTTCGGCAATGCGCTGAACGTGCGCCACACGGTGCGCACGCTGGAGCGCGCCGGCGCCGACTGCATCCAATTCGAGGACCAGGTGGCGCCCAAGCGCTGCGGCCATTTCTCGGGCAAGGAGGTGATCTCCACCGAGGAGGCTGTGAGCAAGATCAAGGCGGCCGTCGACGCCCGCCAGGACCAGGACCTGCTGATCATGGCCCGCACCGACGCGGCCGCCGTCCACGGCTTCGAGGCCGCGGTCGAGCGTGCGCAGAAGTTCGCCGAGGCCGGCGCAGACATTCTTTTCGTCGAGGCCGTGACGAAGGAGGAAGAGGTGCGGGCCTTGCCGAAGCGCCTGGACAGGCCGCAGCTCATGAACATGGTGATCGGCGGCAGGACGCCGATCTTCAACGCCACCGAACTCGGCGAGCTGGGCTACGGCATCGTCCTGTATGCCAACGCCGCGCTGCAAGGCGCGGTGGCGGGCATGCAGAAGGCGCTGACGGTGCTGCGCGACGAGAAGGAAGTGCAGGAGTCCAGCGGGCTGGTCACCCCGTTCGCGGAGCGGCAGCGGCTGGTGGGCAAGCCCGAGTGGGATGCGCTGGAGAAGCGGTACACCTGAGGGGCTGGGATGCGCGGGCCTGCTTTCCGGATGGCCCCCGCGACGAACGGCACGAGTAGACTCCGCGGCTTTTCCTTTCCGCAAAGGAGCAACCCGCGATGGCAATCCCGGACGCCGGACCCTTCTTCCACGGCACGCGCGCGGATCTTCAGCCGGCAGACCTGCTCACGGCCGGCTTCAGGTCGAACTACGACGGCCGCGTCGTCATGAACCACATCTACTTCACCGCCTGGCCCAAGGGGGCCGGGCTGGCTGCAGAAATGGCGAAGGGCGAGGGCCGTTGCCGCGTCTACATCGTCGAACCCACGGGCGCCTACGAGGACGACCCCAACGTCACCGACAAGAAGTTCCCGGGCAATCCCACGCGCTCCTACCGTAGCCGGGAGCCGCTGCGGATCGTCGGCGAGCTGGAGGCCTGGGAACCCTTCGACGAGGAGTACATCCGCCAGCTCAGGGAGCGCGTGCGCGTCGGCATGGGAGAGATCATCAACTGACTCCCGTCAGCGCAGCACCAGCACGGGAATGTGCGAGTGCGTCAGCACGTGCAGCGTCTCGCTGCCCATCAGCAGGCGCGCCAGGCTGCGCCGCCCGTGCGAGGCCATCACGATCAGGTCGCACTGCTGGTTCTTCGCGGTGGTGATGATGGCCTCGGCCACCTGGTTCGACCGCATGACGATGGCCTGCGCGCTGCGCACGCCCCTGGCGAGCGCGGTGGAGGCCACGTTGTCGACCAGCTTCTGCGCTGCCCGGTCGGTGTGCGCCTGCGATTCCTGGATGTCGCGCTGGCTCAGCATCATCGAGCCCTCGAAGTAGCCGACCGGCTCGATGTGCGCAACGGTGACGCCCACGAGGTCCGCGTTGGTCAGAAGGGCCAGGTCGATGGCGGCCTTGACCGCTTGCTCCGACAGCGCCGAGCCGTCGGTTGCCACAAGAACACGCTTGTACATGGCAGGCTCCTTGGCCCCCGGCACCGCGGGTGCCCTCATGCTTCAGTCTAGTTCGCGAACGCGGCCATGCAAGGCGGACGGCTACCCTTCATTTTTCGCGCCGGCTGCCGATAACTCCTGTTCGAACACGACCAAGGAGGATCGAAATGGTGAATGCCATCGGTGCGGCCGGCAGCGCGAGGAGCGGAGCCGACGCGAACGTCGAGATCGCGAAGATCCAGCGCCAGATCACGGCGACGCAGAAGCAGATCGAGGAAACGCAGGGCCTGCTGCTCAAAACGCCCGAGGGCGAGGCGCGCAAGCTGATCCAGCAGCAGCTGGAGGCGCTGGCGGTCCAGCTCGCCATGCTGCAGCAGCAGATGAATGCGCTGCGCATGGGCGCCGTCCAGAAGAGCGCCATGGCGTCGATGGAGGAAAGCGCCACCGCCGCGCCGCGCACCAGCGCCAGCCGCGGCGGCCTGATCGGCGGCAACGTGGACGTGCAGGCCTGAGTCAGCCGCCGCGCTCCGGCCACCGGTGCCGCGTGCCTCCGGATCGCCGGTCGGCCTTCTCCGCCACCATCCCTTGCGCGAGAAGCTGTTCGCCGCGCTGCTCCAGGTGCTGCAGGCAGCGCAGGAAGGCGTCCAGGTCCTCGGGCGCGATGCCGCCCAGCAGCTCGGTGTTCAGGCCCGCGATGCGCGGGAAGAGTCGGCCGAACAGCTGCTGGCCCGAGGCGCTCAGCCGCACGTGCACTTCGCGCCGGTCCTCCGCGTTCTGGCGCCGGTGCACCAGCTTCTTCTCGACCAGGCTGCGCAGCCCGCGCGAGGTGCGCACCCGGTCCAGGTGCAGCAGCGCGGCGAGGGCCGACGAGGTCATCTCGCCCTCCTGCGCGAGCGTGGCGATCATTCCCCACTCGCGGCGCGTGATGCCGAAGCCGCCCTCGACCAGCCGGGTGGCCATGCCGCTGCCCGCGCGAACGGCGCGGGTCATGCGATAGAGCAGCAGGTCGTCCAGGGAATGGGGCGCGCGCAAGGCTTCTGCGTCGGGAAAAACTTGTTGCATACGGGTGGCGGAAAGGCGCGGTGAGTGTGGTTCGCCCGCCTCGGCGGGCAGTTGATTGATTAGATCAACTGTTTGCCCATACGTATAAACCAGTAACAAATTTGAACGAGCGGAAACAGTCTTGACGCGCGATTTTCGCCGTGAAACCCGCGCATTCCCGTTCACGACCAATGTCCGCAGGAGATCCCCGATGCCCGCATTTCTTTCCAGGCGCAAGCTCATCATGGCAGGGGGCATGGCCCTCGCCGCTTGCGCTCCCCTGGCCCATGCCCAGGCGCCCGCCGCGCTGGACGGCGGCCCGCTCACCCTGGTGGTCGGCTACGCGCCCGGCGGCAGCACCGACCGCATCGCACGGCTGATCGCCGAGCGGCTCACGCCGAAGCTGGGCGTGCAGGTGAGCGTGGAAAACCGTCCCGGCGAGGGCGGCCGCCTCGCGGCCAAGGAGGTCAAGCGCGCCCCGGCCGGCCAGAACGTGCTGATGCTGGGCAACCCGGCCGTGATGGTGGTCGCGCCGCTGGTCATCAAGGACGCCGGCTACGACCCCGACAAGGACTTCGTGCCCGTCTCCCAGGTCAGCAGCTACGACTTCGCGCTGGCCGTCGGCAGCAAGCTCCAGCTCGACCGCGCGATGTTCCTGGTGGGCCGCCTTTGGGCGCACCCCGAGGAAGCCGTCTTCGGCGTGCCCGCCACCGGCAGCCTGCCGCACTTCTTCGGCCTGATGGTGGGCGACGCGCTGAGCGTGCAGCCGCAGATCAAGGGCTATGGCGGCTCCGCGCCGCTGGCGGCCGACCTGGTCAACGGCAGCCTGCCGATTGCCATCGACACGCTCGACTCGCTCTATCCGCAGCACGTGGCCGGCAAGATCCGCATCCTCGCCACCTCGGGCAAGAAACGCGCGGGCTTCGCGCCCAACATCCCGACCTTCAGCGAGGCCGGCATGAAGATCGACGCCGACGGCTGGAACACCTTCTTCGCGCCGTCCGCCATGCCGCCCGCCAAGGTGCAGATGCTGGCCAACTCGATCCGCGACGTGATGAAGGACCCGAGCCTGCATAAGGTGGCGGAGTCGCTCTTCATCACGCCGGTGGCGAGCAATGCGGCGGAAACGACGCAGATGCTGAAGACCTACCGTGCGCAGTGGGAGCCGGTGGTGCGCCGCTCCGGTTTTCATCCATGAACCTGGTACTCCCCCCAGGCTTCGCGCACTTCGTGTCGCTTCGCCAACCCCCCTCGCCGGGGGGCGACGCCTGCGGCCCGGCAAAGCCGGTTCCGCGGCGTCCTGCGAATGGGCCGTGCTTGCTTTCAGGCTGCTAGGGCGCGCATCTCTGCGATCAGGTCTGCCTTGCCTTCGAAGCCGATGCCGGGCAGCGGCGGCAGGGTGACGTAGCCGTTGTCGACCTTCACGCCGTCGGGGAAGCCGCCGTAGGGCTGGAACAGGTCGGGGTAGCTTTCGTTGCCGCCGAGGCCGAGGCCGGCGGCGATGGCCAGGGACATCTGGTGGCCGCCGTGCGGGATGCAGCGCGAGGGCGACCAGCCGTTCTCCTTCAGCATGTCGAGCGTGCGCAGGTATTCGACGAGGCCGTAGCTCAGCGCGCAGTCGAACTGCAGCCAGTCGCGGTCGGGGCGCATGCCGCCGTGGCGGATGAGGTTGCGCGCGTCCTGCATGGAGAACAGGTTCTCGCCCGTGGCCATCGGGCCGGCGTACACCTCTCCGAGTTTGGCCTGCAGTTCGTAGTCGAGCGGGTCGCCGGCTTCCTCGTACCAGAAGAGCGGGTACTGCGAGAGCGCGCGGCCGTAGTCGATGGCGGTGGGCAGGTCGAAGCGGCCGTTGGCATCCACCGCGAGCTGCTGGCCGGGGCCGAGGATCTTCAGCACCGACTCGATGCGCTCGCAGTCTTCGGCGAGCGTCGCGCCGCCGATCTTCATCTTCACCACCGAATAGCCGCGCTCCAGGTAGCTGGTCATCTCGCGCTGCAGGCCTTCGAGGCCCTTGCCGGGGTAGTAGTAGCCGCCGGCCGCATAGACGAACACGCGCGGGTTCGGCTTGCCGGTGCCGTAGCGCTCGGCCAGCAGCTGGTGGAGCGGCTTGCCGGCGATTTTGGCGGTGGCGTCCCACACGGCCATGTCGATGGTGCCCACGGCCACCGAGCGCTCGCCGTGGCCGCCGGGCTTCTCGTTGATCATCATGCGGGCCCAGATCTTGTGCGGATCGAGGTTGTCGCCGGTCTCATCGAGCAGCGAGGCCGGCTCGGCCTCCAGCAGGCGCGGCAGGAAGCGCTCCCGGATCAGCCCGCCCTGGCCGTAGCGGCCGTTGGAATTGAAGCCGTAGCCGACGACGGGCCGGCCGTCGCGGATCACGTCGGTGACCACGGCGACGAGGCTCAGCGTCATCTTCGAGAAGTCGATGTAGGCGTTGCGGATGTCCGACTTGATGGGGCGGGTGGATTCGAGGATGTTGACGATTTTCATGGTCGGGTTCCGGGTGGAAGGAAGGGAAGCGAAAGAGGGTCAGAGATGCAGCGAGGAGCCGCCGCAGATCGGGATGTCCTGCCCTGTGATGGCCGCCGCCTGCGGCGACAGAAGAAAGCCGATGAGCGCGGCGATCTCCTCGGGCTGGATCAGCCGGCCGATGGGCGGCAGGCGCGGCGCGCTGCCAGCGCGGGCCGGGTCCTGCAGCATCGAGGTCTGCGTCGCGCCGGGCGACACCACGTTCACGGTCACGCCGCGCGCCGCCACTTCCGCGGCCCAGCTTCGCGCGAGCGCGATCAGTGCCGCCTTGGTCGCGGCGTACTGGCCGCGCCCCGGCAGGCCCTGCGCGACGCGGCTGCCGACGAACACCACGCGGCCGTGCCCGCGCGCCGCCATCGCGGGCACGAGCGCGTCGGCCAGGCGCGTGCCAGCGTCCACGTGCAGGCGCCACATCAGCTCGCCGCCCGCGTGATCGAGTTCGCCCAGCGGGCCGACGCGCAGCACGCCGGCCGCGTGCACCAGCGCGCTGGCGTCCTGCAGCGTCGAGGCGGTGCGCGCGATGGCGGCGGCGTCGCTCAGGTCCACCGCCACGTGCGTGAAGCCCACGTGGGACGACAGCGTAGGCGCGGCCAGGTCCAGCCCGCTCACGCGCCAGCCCGACTGCAGCAGGTGCGAGGCGATGGCGCGGCCGATGCCGCCGCTGCTGCCCGTCACCACGGCATGCGGGAGCCCCCGGGCTTCATTCGACATGGATGTTGCCCTCGGTGATGATCTTCTTCGAGCGCGCCATGTCCTCGGCCTGGAACTTCGAGAACTCCTCGACGCTGCCCGGCGTCAGCAGCAGGCCCTGTGCCCCCAGCGTCTCGCGCATGTCGGTGCCCAGCGCCTTGTTGACCTCGGCGTTCAGCCGCTGCGTGATGGCGGCCGGCAGTTTCGCCGGGCCCCACAGGCCGTACCAGCTGTAGAACTCGTAGCCCGGGATGCTCTCGCCCACCGTGGGCACGTTCGGCAGGCTGCTGGCGCGCGTGGCCGAGGTCACGGCAATCACCTTCAGCATGCCGCTCTTGTGGTACTGCAGCGAGCCGAGGATCGGGTCGATGAAGCCGTCGATCTGCCCGCCGATCAGGTCCTGGAAGGCCGGCGCCGTGCCCTTGTACGGCACGATCAGGTAGTCGAGCCCACCGCCCGCGCGCTTGAGCAGCTCGGTCGACAGGTGTCCGGCCGAGCCGATCGAGCCCACCGCGAAGGTCATCTTGCCGGGATGCGCCTTGGCGTACGCGATGAGCGACTTCACGTCGTTCACCGGCAGGTTCTTGTTGACCGCCACCGACAGCGGCGCCTTGGCCACCAGTGCCACCGGCGTGAAGTCCTTCACCACCTCGTAGGGCACCGACTTCATGGTCATCGGCGCGGTGGTGAAGGTCGATGCGTTGAACAGCAGCGTGTAGCCGTCGGCCGGCGCCTTCGACACCACGTCGGCGCCGATCACGCCGTTGCCGCCTGGGCGGTTCTCCACGATGAAGGTCTGGCCCGTCTGCTCGCCGAGCTTCTGCGCCAGCAGGCGGCCGATGGTGTCGAGCGTGCCGCCGGGCGGGAAGGGAATCACCATGCGCACCGGGCGGGCGGGCCAGTTCTGGGCAAAGCCGGCGGTCGATGCGGCGGCCAGCGCGAGCGCGGCCAGGGTGGCGCGAAGGAAGTGCTTGCGTTGCATGTTTCTTGTCTCCTTGTGTTCTTTTGGCGGGGGCGCGGCGGCCCCCGGCGGTCAGCGCCTCGACAGGCCGGCCTGCTCGACGGCGGCGCGCAGCGCGTCCATCTCGCGTGCGTTCGGCGCCTCGGTGGGCGGGCGCACGGTGGCGTTCTCGAGCACGCCGGCCAGGTACATGCCGCCCTTCATGCGCGCATGCGCCTCGCCGGTGGGTTCGCCGCCGCCGTACACCGCGTCCTTCAACGGCGTGATGAGCGCCTGCACCGCCATCGCCTTCTTCAGGTCGCCGGCCTTCACCGCGTTCCACAGGTCGATGATGAGTTGCGGAATGAAGGTCGCGAAGCCGACCAGCGCGCCGTCCACGCCCTGCACCATCGAGGCCAGCAGGTACTCGTCGTGGCAGGTGAGGATGGCCTTGGAGGCATCGGCCTCGCGGATCGCCTGGATGTCGCGGGCGTACTTGTTCATGTCGCGCTGGCCCACCTTGAAGGCCTGCAGGTAGGGCAGGCGCGCCAGCTCGGCCAGCAGCTGCGACGAGTAGGAGGCGCGCGTCCAGGCCGGGTACACGTGGCAGACCAGGTCCAGCTCGGGCGCGGCGCGGTGGATGGCCTCGAAGTACTGCAGCGCGTGGCCGGGCGTGAAGCCGAAGCGCAGCCAGTGGTGCGGCGGCATCACGTCCAGCGCCACGGCGCCGGCGGCCTGCGCGGCGCGGGCGTGTTCGGCGGCCTCGGCCAGGCCCTCGCAGACGATCGACGAGATCACCGGCGTGCGGCCGCGCAACTCGTCGGCGACGATGCGCGTCACCTCGGCGCGCTCCGACGGCGTGAGCGAGAACACCTCACCGGTGTGGCCGTTGGTCATGATCGCCACCACGCCGTCATGGCCGGCGAGCCACGAGGCCAGCTTGCGCAGGGCGGGTTCGTCGATGCGGTGGTCGCTGGTGAAGGGGCAGGAAATGGCGGGAATGATCCCGCGATAATTCGCGATGGAAGGCATGCTGTGTCTCCGTGTGGTTCAAGGTGCAGGAATGGGTGCATCTTTTGCCGGCGGGGTGCGGGCCGTCCAATACTCGAATCGCATACAACTATTCAACCCGACCGATCGCGCAGCGCATGGGCCCCGGCAACCGACCGCTCGACCTCGAATGGCTGGAAGACTTCCTGGCCCTGGCCGAGACCGGCAACTTCTCGCGCGCCGCGCAGGCGCGCTCCATCGCACAGCCCGCCTTCAGCCGCCACATCCGCTCGCTGGAGGAATGGGTGGGCGTCGACCTGTTCGACCGCAGCGCACATCCCACCGCGCTCACCGCCGCGGGCAAGCGCTTCCAGCCGCTGCTGCAGGAAGTGCTCGCGGGCCTGGAGGCGGCGCGCATCAAGGCCCGCGCCGCGCACGACCTGGCCGCGGCCAGCCTGAGCTTCGCGGCCACGCACGTGCTCTCGCTGACCTTCTTCCCGCGCTGGCTGGCGAGCGTCGAATCGCGGCTGAGCATGGGGCCGATCCAGACCATCTCCGACAGCTCCTACGCCTGCGAAGACCTGATGCTGCAGCGCCGCGTGCAGTTCGTGCTGTGCCACGGCCACGCCGATGCGCCGGGCCGGCTCGACGAAGCGCAGTACCCCGTGCTGCGCCTGAGCGAGGACGTGCTCGTGCCCGTGAGCGCACCCGACGCGAGGGGCGCACCGCAGCATGCGCTGGGCGAGGGCCGCTCGCCCTCCGTGCTCGCCTACAGCGAAGCCTCGGGGCTCGGCCGGATCATGCGGGCGATGCAGGACAGCGAGTTCGGCAAGGACTTCGGCGCGTCGCTTTCGGTCGTCTTCACCGCACACCATGCCGCGCTGCTGCGCACCATGGCACTCGAAGGCCGAGGCCTCGCATGGCTACCGATGAGCCTGGTGGCAGACGACCTGCGCGGCGGCGCGCTGGCCGATGCCGGCGCGGGCGGCTGGCGCGTGCCGGTGGACATTCGCCTGTACCGCCAGCAGGCGCAGATGGCGCCGGTGGCGGAGGCGTTGTGGAAGCTGGTCAGCGAAAGCTCCTCGGTCGCCTGACTGGCTCGGCTTGTTCGTGGGACACCGCGGAACCGGCTTTGCCGGGCCGCAGGTGTCGCCCCCGGTGAGGGGGTTGGCGCAGCGACACGAAGTGCGCGAAGCCTGGGGGTGGTCTAGTTCGCGCAGCGCGCTTCCAGCGCGTCGAGGAAGCTGCGGTCCCACCGGCCTTCCTTCATCGCCTGGATGGTGCGCGCTTCCGTCTCCAGATGCGCGCGCGCCTTCTCGATCAGCAACTCGGCCTCGTCGGGCGAGAAGGCCATCAGCCCGTCCTGGTCGCCCACCACGATGTCGCCGGGGTTCACGATCATGCCGCCCACCGACACCGGCACGTTGATCTCGCCGGGGCCGTCCTTGTACGGTCCGCGGTGGTTCACGCCGCGCGCGTACACCGGGTAGTCGCGCTCGCGGATCTCGGCCACGTCGCGGATGGCGCCGTCGAGCACCAGGCCCACGGTGCCGATGGTCGCGGCATATAACGACAGGATGCCGCCGATGACGGCGTTGGCGACGTCGCCGTCCGCGTCGATTACCAGCACGTCGCCGGGCCGGCAGAACTCGAAGGCGCGCATGGGTGTGAGGTTGTCGCCGCCGCGCGTCTTCACGGTCACGGCCGTGCCCGCCATGGTCTTGTGGCCGGGGCGGTGGTAGGGCTGCAGGCCGACGCTGCCGATGTTGCGGTGCATGTTGTCGCTGAGCGCGGCCACCGGGATGTCGTGCAGCGCGGCGATGATGTGCGGCGCCGCTTGCGGGGCCGAGGGGTTCTTGCGGATGGCTTTGTAGGGCATGGGATGCGTCCTGGTCTTGAAGTCTTCAGCGCAGTGCGGCCACGGCGCGCGCGATGCGCCGGCAGCCTTCTTCCAGCGTCTCGAGCGAAGTGGCGATGGACAAACGGAAGTAGGGAGAAAGACCGTAGGCCGTGCCCGCCACCACCGCGACGCCCTCGCTTTCGAGCAGGTACATCACCACGTCGCCGTCTTCCTGCAGCCGCTTGCCTTCGGGCGTGGTCTTGCCGATGAGGCCGCCGCAGTCGATGTACAGGTAGAAGGCGCCGGGCGGCGTGGCGCAGCTCAGGCCGGGAATCTCGTTGACGAGCGCCAGCGTGCGGTCGCGCCGCTGCCGGTAGACGGCCACGCTCTCGGCCACGAAGCGCTGGTCGCCGTTCAGCGCGGCGGCGGCCGCCGCCTGGCTCACCGAGCAGCAGTTGCCCGTGGATTGCGAAAGCAGCGTGTCCAGCGCCTTGATCAGGTCCGCTGGCCCGGCTGCGTAGCCGATGCGCCAGCCCGTCATCGCATAGGTCTTGGACACGCCGTTCACGATCAGCGTACGGTCGCACAGCGACGGCGCCACCGCCAGGATGTGCGGCAGCGGCTCGCCGCCGAAGCGGATGTGCTCGTAGATCTCGTCGGTCATCACCATCACCTGCGGATGGCGTTGGAGCACCTCGGCCAGCGCGCGGTATTCGGTGGCGGTGTAGCTCGCGCCGGTGGGGTTGCTCGGCGAGTTGATCAGCAGCCAGCGCGTGCGCGGCGTGATGGCCGCATCGAGCTGCGCGGGCGTCAGCTTGAAGCCGTTGGCCTCGGGGCAGGCCACGGTGACGGGCGTGCCCTCGCAGGCCAGCACCATGTCGGGATACGACACCCAGTAGGGCGCCGGGATGATCACCTCGTCGCCCGGCTCCAGCGTGACCGCGAAGGCGTTGTAGATGGCGCTCTTCGCGCCGCTGGTGGCGATGATCTCGTTCATCGCGTAGCTCAGCCCGTTCTCTCGCTGCAGCTTGGCGACGATGGCCTCGCGCAGCTCCACCGTGCCGGCCATCAGCGTGTAGCGCGTGGCGCCGCGTTCGATGGCGGCGGCCGCGGCCTGGCGGATGTGGGCGGGCGTGTCGAAGTCGGGCTCGCCCACCACGAGGTTCACGATCGACTTGCCCTGCCTGCGCAGCTCGTTGGCGCGGTCGGCCGCCGAGGTGCTGGGCGAGGGCTTGATGCGCCGCACGCGGGCGGCAATGCGTGAGGCAGCGTTGGAGTCGGCGCTGGAGGTAGTGGCTTGCATGGACCGAACGGTACGCACATCGCTCCCGCGAGGCCAAGACGAGATTGCACTGGTCGTATAGGCGCAGCTTATGACTCATGGCGAGCACCCATATCCGCCGCGCGGGGCCGGTGCTAGGCTTGGCTTTTGCTTGGGGACAAGGCGTGAACCTGCGACGCCTCAAATATTTCGTGAAGATCGTGGACATCGGAAGCCTCACGCAGGCGGCCGAGGTTCTTTTCATCGCCCAGCCCGCGCTGAGCCAGCAGCTGGCCACGCTCGAGGGCGAAGTGCGCCAGCAGCTGCTGGTGCGCACCAAGCGCGGCGTGACGCCCACCGAAGCCGGCAAGGTGCTTTACCGCCATGCTCAGATCATCCTGCGCCAGTGCGAGCAGGCACGCGTCGACATGGAAGCCGCCGGCGAGGGGCTCTCGGGCCAGGTGTCGGTGGGGCTCGCGCCGGGCACGGCAGCCTCGGCGCTCTCGCTGCCGCTGCTGCGCACCGTGCGTGCGCGGCACCCGGGCATCCTGCTCTACCTGAACGAGAACTACGGCACCACGCTGAGCGAGCTCATCATGAACGGCCGCATGGACCTGGCCGTGCTGTATGGCGACAAGGCCATCCACGGGCTGAGCTTCCTGCCGCTGCTCAAGGAGCCGCTCTTCCTGGTCGGGCCCGCGTCCATGCCCGCGCCCTCGCAGCCGGTGAAGCTGGCCGACCTGCGCGACATTGAACTCTTCCTGCCGCGCCCCTACAACGTGGTGCGCAAGCTGGTGGACGCGGCCTTCGTGCGCGCGGGCATGGCGCCGCGCGTGGTGGCGGAGATCGAATCGGCCTTCACCCTCACGGCGGCCATTGCCGACGGGCTGGGCGCGACCATCCTGCCGGCGTCGATGGCGCGCGAGGTGGTGGCGAGCTGCGGCGCCTGGCAGTTCCCCATCGTCGATCCGGTCATCGAGGCGCCGCTGGCGCTTTGCCAGTCCGACCACCTGCCGCTGTCGGAGCCGGCGCAGGCGGTGAAGGACATCCTGCTCGAGCTGGTGGCCGACCTGGCCAATACCGTCGCCTCGACGCCCGAGCCCGAGATCGCCGCACTGCCGTGAAGCCTGAACGGGCGTCATAAGGCGCCCTTATCCCGGCACAGCCAATCCGTCTTTGGCTTCGGGCCCGGGGCCCGCTACCTTTCATGCATGCCGTCACGCGTTCGCGGAACGCGTCGGCCATCGAAGCCCCGGCATGAAGCAGGAACAGATCAAGACGCTCATCGACGCTTTGGCCGCATCGGACCTGGCGGAACTGGAATTCAGCGAAAACGGCAGCACGCTGCGGCTGGTGAAGCTGGCGGCGCTGGGCGCCGCGCCCTCCGCGCGCAGGCCGGGCGCCGTCCGCAGGGAGCGGCCCGAAGCGGTTGCCCAGCAGGCGGCAGCAGCGGCGCCTGCCGGCGACGAGTGCTTCGCACCGCTGCACGGCGTGGTGCACCTGCAGCCGGCACCGGGCGAGCCGCCTTTCGTGCAGCAAGGGCAGGCTGTGGAAGCCGGCCAGATGCTGTGCGTGATCGAGGCGATGAAGATGTTCAACGAGGTCCGCGCCGACCGCGCAGGCGCCGTGCGGCAGGTGCTCGTGCGGTCGGGGCAGGAAGTGGAAGCGGGGCAGCCCCTGTTCCGCTTCGCATGAGGAGGCGCCCGCCATGCCGTTCGACACCGTCCTCATCGCCAACCGCGGCGAGATCGCGCTGCGCATCCAGCGCGCCTGCCGCGGACTCGGCCTGCGTACCGTGGCCGTGCACTCCGAGGCCGACCGCGACGCGACGTACGTCGCGCAGGCCGACCAGGCGCTGTGCATCGGCCCCGCCGCGCCGGGCCTGAGCTACCTCGACCAGGCCGCCATCCTCTTCGCCGCCGAGGTGAGCGGCGCGCAGGCGATCCATCCCGGCTACGGCTTCCTTTCGGAGAACGCGGGCTTCGCGCAGCGCTGCGAAGAAGCCGGCCTGGTCTTCATCGGCCCCAGCGCCGCATGCATCCGCACCATGGGCGACAAGGTCTCGGCCAAGCGCGCAATGCGCAAGGCCGGCGTGCCCTGCGTGCCCGGCCCCGACGAGGCACTGCCGGACGATGCCGCCGCCGTGCAGGCGCTGGCACGCGGGATCGGCTTTCCCGTCATCGTCAAGGCCGCGGGCGGCGGAGGTGGTCGCGGCATGCGCGTGGTGCACGACGAGGCCGCGCTGCCCGACGCCATCGCACTCACGCGCGAGGAGGCGCGACAGGCCTTCGGCAACCCCGAGGTCTACATCGAGAAGTTCCTGCTGCACCCGCGCCATGTCGAGATCCAGGTGCTGGCCGACAGCCACGGCAACGCCGTATGGCTGGGCAGCCGCGACTGCTCGCTGCAGCGGCGCCACCAGAAGGTGATCGAGGAAGCGCCTGCGCCCGGCATCGACGAGGCGCTGCTGGCCGAAGTGGGCGAGCGCTGCGCGGCCGCGTGCAGGCAGATCGGCTACTGCGGCGTCGGCACCTTCGAGTTCCTCTACGAGAAGGGCGCCTTCTATTTCATCGAGATGAACACGCGCCTGCAGGTGGAGCACCCCGTGACCGAGATGACCGCCGGAATCGACATCGTGCAGCAGCAGCTGCGCATGGCGCGCGGCGAGCGCCTGTCGATCGCGCAGGCCGACGTGCGCTGCCAGGGCCACGCCATCGAGTGCCGCATCAATGCCGAGAACCCCGACACCTTCGCGCCGGCGCCGGGCCGCATCACGGGCTGGCAGATGCCTGGCGGGTTCGGCGTGCGTGTCGATTCGCATGCGGGTACGGGCTACCGCGTGCCGCCGTACTACGACTCGATGATCGCCAAGCTCATCGTGCATGACGCGAGCCGCGACGACGCGCTCGACCGCATGCGCCTGGCGCTGGCGGAGACGCGCGTGGAGGGCATCGACACCAACGTGCCGCTGCACCGCGAACTGCTGCGCGACGCGGGCTTCGCCGCGGGCGGCGTCGACATCCATCACCTGGAACGCTGGCTGCAGCAAAGGAGCGCGGCATGAGCACGGCACCATCCATCAGCCTGCTGGGCACCACCGCGCTGCTGTTCGAGGCACCCGGCGCCATGAACCTGCCCTCGCAGCAGCGCATCTGGGCCCTGGCGCACGAAGCCGAGCGCTGGCCCGAGGTACGCGAGGCGGTGCCGGGCATGAACAACCTGATGCTCACCTTCACCCGTGCGCCGCGCCACCTCGACGCGCTGCGCGAGCGCCTGTGCAACGCCTGGGACGCGGCCACCGCCATGCGGCGCGAAGGCCGCATCGTCGAGTTGCCGGTGGTCTACGGCGGCGAGGGCGGCCCGCACATGGCGGACGTGATGGCGCACACCGGCCTGGGCATCGACGCCATCGTGGAGCTGCACAGCGCGCCGCTCTATCCGGTGTATGCCTTGGGCAGCCACCCGGGCTACTGCTACCTGGGCGGCATGGATCCGCGCATCGCCACGCCCCGGCGCAAGGTGCCGGTGCTGAGCATCCCGGGCGGCGCGGTGTCGATCGGCGGGGCGCAGACGGGCGTGTCGGCATCGGCCGGCCCCAGCGGCTGGAACACCATCGGCAGCACCTCGATGGTGTTCTTCGACCCGGCGAAAGACCCGCCCGCGGCGCTGCAGCCGGGCGACATGATCCGCTTCCGCGTGGAGGGCATCGTCCGATGATCGAGATTCTTTCCTCCGCCGCGCTCGCGACCGTGCAGGACCTGGGCCGCACCGGCAGCCTGCGCTGGGGCGTGGGCACCTCGGGCGCCATGGACAACCTCGCGCTGGCCGCCGGCAACCTGCTGCTGGGCAACGCGCTGGGCGCGGCCGCCGTCGAGGTGCCGGTGTTCCCGTTCAAGGTGCTCTTCGACGAGGACTGCGCCTTCGCGCTCACCGGCGCCGACTGCGCCGCCAGGCTCGACGACCAGCACCTGCTGCCGTGGTGGGTGCACCAGGCGCGCGCCGGCCAGGTGCTCACGCTGGGCCTGCCGCAGGGCGGCGCGCAGCGCGGCAGCCGCGCTGTGCTGTGCGTGGCCGGCGGCATCGACGTGCCCGAGGTGCTGGGCTCGCGCAGCACCCAGCTGCGCGGCGCCTTCGGCGGCCATGAGGGACGCGCGCTGCGCAAGGGCGACCTGCTGCGTGCGGCGGGTGCGGGCAATGCATGCCGCACCGGCTTCGGCCTCGTGCCGCCCGCGCTCGCGCTGCCGCTGGAGCGCAGTGGCGCGATGGCCGTGCGCGTGCTGCCCGCGGCCGAGTACACGGCTTTCGAGCCTGCCTCGCGCGACGCCTTCTGGGCCGGCGAATGGAAGATCACGCCGCACAGCGACCGCTACGGCTACCGGCTCGAAGGCGAGGCGCTGCGGCCCATCGCGCCGATGGAGCTGCGCTCGCACGGCATCGTCCCCGGCGTGATCCAGGTGCCGCACAGCGGGCAGCCGATCATCCAGATGCGCGACGCGCAGCCTTCGGGCGGCTACCCCAAGTTCGGAACCGTGATCGAGGCCGACATGTGGCGCCTCGGGCAGGCGCCGATCGGCAGCCGCATCCGCTTCATCGAGACCACCTGGGACGAGGCGCTGGATGCCCTCGACGAGGTGCGCGCCTGGCTCGACAAGGTGGCGCGCATGGTGGGATTGCATCGCGGCGCGCCCGCCGCGAGGAACTGACCCGCATGCAGGACGTTTCCCGACTCGCCGCCTGGCTGGCAGGCACCGACATAGGCCTGCTGGAACTGCGCACGCCGGAAGGCACGCTGCGCCTCGCTCGGCAGGGCGATGAAATCGTCGAGCTGCCGCAGGACGAAGAAGAGATCGAGCCGGTGCCGATCAAGGCCCCCTCGCTCGGCGTCTTCCTGCACGGCCACCCGCTCGCAACGGCGCCGCTGGCGCGCACCGGCGCTCGCGTGGAAGCCGGCCAGGCCCTCGGCCTGCTGAAGATCGGCCCGCTGCTGCTGCCGGTGACGGCGCCGCGGGCGGGCGTCGTCGAAGGCATCCATGTGGCCGACGGTGTTGCCGTCGGATACGGCACGCCACTGCTCGACCTGCACCCGCTCTGACGAACAAGAGAAGGACACCCCGATGGACATCGACCTGAACGCGGACCTCGGCGAAGGCTTCGGCCCCTGGCGCATGGGCGAGGACGAAGCGCTGCTCGACATCGTCTCTTCCGCCAACGTGGCCTGCGGCTTCCACGCGGGCGACCCGGTCATCATGGACCGCACGGTGCGCATGGCGCGCCAGCGCGGGGTGGACGTGGGCGCGCACGTGGGCTTTCCCGACCTGATGGGCTTCGGCCGCCGGCAGATGCAGATCGAGACGAAGGTGCTGGTCGCCTACGTGCTCTACCAGCTCGCCGCGCTCGACGGCATGGCCCGCACGGCCGGCCACCGCATGACGCACATGAGCTTCCATGGCGCGCTCGGCAACATGGCCGCGGCCGATGCCGCGCTGGCCGGGCCGCTGGTGCGCGCGGTGGCCGACTTCGATCCTTCGCTCACCGTCAGCACCTCCGCGAGCCGCGCCATCGAGGACGCGGCCGAACGCTGCGGCCTGCGCGTGCGCAGGACCTTCCTGGCCGACCGCGCCTGCGACGACGATGGCCTGCTGGTGCCGCGCAAGCTGCCCGGCGCCGTGATCCACGAGCGCGAGGCGGTGCTGGCGCGCGTGCGCCAGCTGCTGGAAGACGGCACCGTCACCAGCGTGAGCGGCCGGAAGATCCCGATGCGCGTGCACTCGATCCTGCTGCACGGCGACACGCCCGGCGCCGTCGAGCTGGCGCGCGCCGTGCGCGGCGTGGTCGAGCAGGCGGGGCGCGTGGTGCCGATCTCCAGGCAGCCGAGCTGATCGACGACCAGGGCACGAACATGGTGCTTACCCTTGGTCATATGCACGGATCGCGGGCGACATAAGGGGGGCTTATCGCTCCACAGCCAATCCGTCTTGGCGCCGCCGGCAGGCGCTGGCTACAGTGAAATCCAGGCAGTCATCTGCCCCAACCGAAAGAACCGAACATGCCGTTTTCCGACTACAAGACCGCACTGGTGACCGGGGCCTCATCGGGCATCGGCGCCGCCGTCGTCGAGCGCCTGAGCAAGGAAGGGCTGAAGGTGCACGCGCTCGCGCGCAGCGCCGACAAGCTGGCCGACCTCGCTGCGCGCACCGGCTGCATTCCGCACGCCATCGACGTGAGCGACATCGCGGGCATCACCAGGCTCGCGCAGGAAGTCGAGTTCGACGTGCTGGTCAACAACGCCGGCGTGGACCGCCCGGGTTCCATCCTCAAGGCGGACGCCGAGGGCATCGACCTGCTGGTGGACGTGAACCTGCGCGCCGTGCTGCACCTGTGCCGGCTCGTGGTGCCCGGCATGGCGGCGCGCGACCGCGGGCACGTGGTCAACATCAGCTCCATCGCGGGCGCCTACAACTTCGGCGGCAACAGCACCTACCACGCGACCAAGGCGGCGGTGAGCATGCTGTCGCGCCAGCTGCGCATCGACTGCTTCGGCAAGCGCGTGCGCGTCACCGAGATCTGCCCGGGCCGCGTGGCCACCGACATCTTCGCGCACGTGCACGGCGACTCCGAGGACACCTACAAGCGCTTCGTCGAGGGCTTCGAGCTGCCGCAAGCCGAGGACATCGCGAACGCCATCGCCTTCGCCATCTCGGCCCCCATTGCGGTGAACGTGGGCCACATGGAGATCACGCCCACGCTGCAGGTGCCCGGCGGCCTCTCGACCACCCGGCCCGAAACGCCGCGCGGCTGAGCACAGGGTCCACGCACGCCAGCCAAAGGAACAGCGCATGAAGGACTTCGACCTGCTGGCGATCCTGCTGAAACCCGAGTTCGGCGACATGCTGCTGCACGGCATGCTGGAGACGCTGCGGATCGCGGCCGGCTCCTGGCTGCTGGCGATGACCATGGCCGTCGTGCTGCTGGTGGTGCGGCTCACGCCGAGCCGCATCGCCGGGCGCGTGGTGGCCGGCTACATCTCCTACCACCGCAACGTGCCGACGCTGGTGCAGCTCATGTTCTGGTATTTCGGCATCTTCAGCCTGCTGCCCGATGCGCTGCAGGGCTGGCTGTCGGCCAACAACGTGGAGCGGCTGCTGTCCATCGTCGCGCTCGGGCTGTGCCAGGCGGCCTACTTCAGCGAGGACATGCGCTCGGGCCTGCGCGCCATCCCGGCGGGCCAGGCCGAGGCGGCGCGCGCGCTCGGCCACGGCTACATCGGCTCCATGCGCCACGTGATGCTGCCCCAGGCCATCCGCAACGCAGTGCCGGCGCTGGTCAACCACAGCGTGTCGCTCTTCAAGAACAGCAGCCTGGCCATGGCCATCGGCGTGGCCGAACTCACGCACGCGGTGAAGGAGATCGAGAGCCAGAGCTTCCGCACCTTCGAGGCCTACAGCGTGGCCACCGTGCTGTACCTGGTGTGCTCGCTGCTCATCATGGCCGTGGGCGGATGGCTGTCGCGGCGCTACCGCATCGCGGGTGCAAGGTAAGCGGGGAATCGCATGTACGGCGTCTACGAAATCCTGCGCGACAACTGGCTGCTGCTGCTGGTCGGCCAGTACCCCAACGGCCCGCTCGGCGGCATCGTCGCCACGCTGATCCTCTCGGTGCTGGGCATCGTGCTGGCCTTTCCGCTGTCGGTGCTGCTCGCGCTGGCGCGGCTGTCGCCCTGGCGCGTGCTGCGCTGGCCCGCCACCGTGCTGGTGTACGCAGTGCGCGGCGTGCCGCTCTTGATGGTGATCCTGTGGGTCTACTTTCTGGTGCCGCTGCTCATCGGGCGCGATGTGTCGGGCTTCACCACCATGCTGTGCACGCTGGTCATCTACGAGGGCGCCTATCTCTCCGAGGTGGTGCGCGCGGGCATCCAGGCCCTGCCCAAGGGGCAGGCCGAGGCGGCGCGCGCACTGGGCCACAGCCACCTGGGCACCATGTGGTTCGTGATCCTGCCGCAGGCGCTCTACAACATGCTGCCCAGCATGCTGAGCCAGTTCATCTCCACCATCAAGGAGACCACGCTGGGCTATGTGATCAACGTGCAGGAACTCACCTTCGCGGCCAACCAGATCAACAACCAGCTTCTGACCAAGCCCTTCCAGGTGTTCTTCATCCTCGCGATGACCTACTACGTGGTCTGCTTCAGCCTGACGCAGCTCACGCAGTGGCTGGAGCGGCGCATCGCGCACAGGCGGCTCGGCACGGCGCAGGCGCAACCCGCGGCCGGAGACGGCACGCCGCTGCCTTCGGTGGCGGCGCCCCAGCCATGACCGCCACCTCCGTTCCACACCCATCGCCCGCCAGGGACGACACCATGATCCTGTTCTCCAACATCAACAAGTGGTACGGCGACTACCAGGCGCTGGCCGACATCAACGCCGAGGTGAAGAAGGGCGAGGTGGTGGTGGTCTGCGGGCCCTCGGGCTCCGGCAAGTCCACGCTGATCCGCACCGTGAACCGGCTGGAGGAAGTGAAGTCGGGCCAGCTGCTGTTCGACGGCCAGGACATCCACGCGCCGATGCGCGGCGCGGCGCTGAACAAGCTGCGCAGCCGCATCGGCTTCGTGTTCCAGAGCTTCAACCTGTTCCCGCATCTTTCGGTGATGGAAAACATCATGCTGTCGCCGATGCGCGTGCTGGGCGTGAAGCGCGCCGACGCGAAGGCCAAGGCCGGGCAGCTGCTGGAGCGCGTGGGGCTGTCGAACAAGGCGGGCGCGTATCCCGCGCAGCTCTCGGGCGGCCAGCAGCAGCGCGTGGCCATCGCCCGTGCGCTGGCGATGGAGCCGCCGGCCATGCTGTTCGACGAGCCTACCAGCGCGCTCGACCCCGAGATGGTGGGCGAGGTGCTGTCGGTGATGCGCGGGCTCGCCAACGACGGCATGACCATGATGTGCGTCACGCACGAGATGAACTTCGCCCGCGAGGTGGCCGACCGCATCTGGTTCATGGACGCAGGTCGCATCCTCGAGAAGGCCGACCCCGCCACCTTCTTCGGCAGTCCGCAGCATCCGCGCGCGCAGCGCTTCCTGTCGGACCTGCGCGCTCACTGAATCCGCCTTCCTTCGTCCAGTTCCCGCAATCTCCCAGGAGTCCACCATGTCGAAAGAAACCGTCTTCCGCCTCGCCGCCATCGGCACCTGCCTTGGCATGGCCTCGCTGCTCGCGCATGCCGACCAGTGGAGCGACATCAGCCAGCGCAAGGAACTCAGGTGCGGCACCTTCGCCGACGTTCCGCCCTTCGCCGCACCCGACCCCAAGACGCGCGAGATGGTGGGCCACGACGTCGACCTGTGCAATGCGCTGGCCAAGGAACTGGGCCTCGCCGCCAAGGTCACGCCACTGTCGGTGGAAGCGCGCGTGCCCGAGGTGAAGCTCGGCCGCGTCGACGTGACCGTGGCCAACCTGGCCTACACGAAGAGCCGCGGCGAGCAGATCCAGTTCAGCGACCCGTACTACGTGGCCAAGGAAATGCTGGCCGTGAAGGCCTCCGACCCCGGTACCGCCAAGGCCGACTTCAAGGGCAAGCGGCTGAGCTCGACCAAGGGCTCGACCTCCGAGCTGTCGATCAAGATGAACGGCTCCGAGCCCGTCACCTTCCAGGACACGGGATCGGCCTTCATGGCGGTGCAGCAGAACAAGTCGGTCGGCATGGTCGCCAACACCATGACCATCACCAAGCTGGTCAACCAGTCGAAGGCCGAGGGCGTGGCGCTGAAGATGATCAAGGAGCCGATGGTGCTGCAGCCCGTGGGCATCGGCATGAAGAAGGACGAGCCCGTGCTGCTGTCGAAGGTGAACGCCGCCCTCTATGCGCTGGAGAAGTCGGGCGAACTCGACCGCATCTGGGCCAAGTGGCTGGGCCCGAACACCGAATACAAGATGGTGCGCGAGGAGAAGGTCACGCCGCTGGCCGAGCTCAAGTTCGAGATGCTGCCCTGAACCGCCGGCGCCGCGCGGCGGGATTTTCTCGACCGGCTCAGGCGTCCTGCCTGGCCCGAGATTCCCATGCGAAGCCGACGCCGTAGACCGAGCGGATCCAGTCGTGCGCGGCCGAGACGGTGGCCAGCTTCTTCCTGAGGTTCTTGATGTGCGTGTCGACGACGCGCTCGTTGACGTCCAGCGCCTCCGGGAACGCGGCCTCGAGCAGCTTCGAGCGCGTGAGCACGCGCCCCGGCTCCTGCGAGAGCGCGCGCAGCAGCAGCGACTCGCGGCGCGTCAGCGGCAGGTAGTGCCCGTCGAGGATCGCGCAGCCGCGCACGGCGCCGAAAGTGATCGGCATCGAAGGGCGGGCCACGTGGCGGCGCTGTGAGCAGCGGCGCAGCACGGTGTGGATGCGCACCACCACTTCCCTCGGCGAGAAGGGCTTGCACACGTAGTCGTCCGCGCCGAGATCGAAGCCGCGCAGCCGGTCGGACTCCTGCGCGCGCGCCGTCAGCATGATGATCGGGTGGTCGCTGCGCGCGCGGATCTTCTCCAGGATCTGCAGGCCGCTCACGCGCGGCAACTCCACGCCGAGCAGGGTGAGCGCGGGCGGCGAAGTCAGCATGCGGTGCAGCGCGACCGCGCCGTCCTCGATGTGCTCGGCCTCGTGCCCGGCGCGACGCAACTCGTCCAGCAGCACCGATGCGGCGCCTTCGCCTTCCTCCACCAGCAGGATGCGGCTCATCGCGTCATCGCGTCATTGCAGCTTCAGCGAACCGGGGTGCGCCTGCCTGACGGGTAAGGGTGAGGGTGCGTGCGTGTTGCGGTCGCGGCAGTTGCGCATGTGATCGTCCACCGTCAGGTCGCCCTGCAGGTCGGTCAGCAGCTGCAGCGTGCGGTCGATGGCGGCGGCGTCGAGCATGGGGTAGCCCTGCTCGCTGCGGCCGTTGTTGCGCGCCACGCGGGCGATGTAGGGCAGGTCCTGCGGCGTGATGACCACACTGGGCATCACGCCTTCGAGCTCCACGCCGTCGAAGGGCAGCAGCACGAAGTACTGCACCCGCAGCTCGGACGGCAGCAGGCTGCGCAGGTGCGTGGTCTTGCGGCCGCACTGCCAGGCCGGGTCCTTCACCTCGCGCGCCAGCGAGTGACCCTGCTGGCGCAGGAACCAGCGCGGCACCGCGTGGGCCGAGGTCTTGCGGTACACCACTGCGTTGCGCCATCCCTTCACCTCGAACAGGTACAGGCCGGCCTCGCACACCAGCGCGACATCGAAGCGAGCCGTGGGAACGGCGCTGCCTTGGTACATCGGAATGACGAGGTCGCGCAGCACGTGCATGCGCCCGAAGGCCGGCTGGAAGGTGGCGGCGAGCTGCCGGATGGCCAGCGTGGTTGCCGCGCTGCTCGCGGATTCGCCTTCAGGAGAGCAGATGCGGTGCGCGGGCGCGGCGGGGTCCGGCTTCTTGTGTCCGTGGCCGGTCAGCGTGAGCACGGGGCGGGGCGGAACTTTGTGCAGGGCAGTGGTCATGTGGAGTTCCTTCGGATCTCAAGGATTGCGCAGCTTTCGGGAGACTTTGTGCAGAAGCGGCATCTGCTGCAGGTCGGCGACGGTGTCGATGGATGCACCGTTTCCGATGCTTCCCATGAAGACGATCCACGCGAGCGCAAGCTCTCCGTTGGCCGCGGCCAGCACGTGCAGGTCGAGCAGCAGGCCCTGGTAGTCCTCCATGAGCTGCACTTCGGAGATTTCGCCCCGGTCGCGGCGCAGCTTCGACGCCTCGAAGGCCTCCCGCGCATTCACGACGCGCGCGTATGCGGCGTTGGCGATGTCGCTTTGCATCCGCAGCCGTTGCAGCGCCTCGGCCACCTGCTCGCGCGCCTGCGCGACAGCGTGGGCATAGAGGGGCTTGCCGGGCATCTCTATGTCGCGTGCCTCGTCGGCCGCGGCGTCGATGGTGCCCTCGGGCATCGCCGACGGATCCGCGCCGTAGAGCGCGGCGGCGAGGTTGATGTCGCTCCTGTTGGCGAGCACGGCCATCGGCAGCTCGCGCGGCACATCGGCCGCGAAGCGGGGCAGCTGCTTGCTCTGCAGCGCGTCGGCGAGCATTTCCTCGAGCGCGGCTTTCGACGTGCGGCATTGTCTGGCCAGATAGGCGATGAAGCTCGCGCGCTGGGCCTGCAGTTTCTCGATGGCGGTTTGCGCGGTGGCCTGCCGTTGCGCGAGCTGCTTCGCGAAGTCGTCGTGCGGAAGCGCGCTGTTCTTGATGAGCGCCGCCTGCCGCGAGACGGCCGCGCGCGTGTTCTCGAGGTAGACGAGCTCCAGCGTCTTCACCTTCAGCGCGATGTATGCCGCGGCAATGCCCGCTTCTGCGTTGCCTCCGCGCGATGCGGCCATCAGCCTGTCCATCGCGGGGTCTTCGAACCCGACCCACCACGACTGCGGCTCCATGCGGGCGCGAGTGCGTGCTTCGCCGCGATCGACGAACATGCCCGCGGCGAGCACGGAGGTCGAGCGGACCATTGCGATGCTCGTGCCGGCGCACGCGATGGCCAGCGTGCCGCACACCGCTGCCGCCACGATTCTTGAGCGCTTCACGCCAGGGTTTCCAGCTTCGTCATGAGCGCATCTTTTCAGGCGATCTGGGAGAAATTTGAGTGGTAGTGAAACAGCCCCGCGCACAGGTGTGATGTGCGCGCACAACACTCGATGCGGCGTAAAGCCGAACCACCAAATTCCTCCTGAATTGGACGAAACGATGCGTACAGCCGGTCGATACCGAACGGCCGCATCAGACCTGAAACTGGAGAACCCTGAATGAAGAAAACCCTCACGGCATTCGCTGCCCTGGCCGTCTGCGGCCTGGCTTCTGCCCAATCGTCAGTCACGTTGTTCGGCGTCGTGGACGCCGGCCTGACCTACCAGTCGACGACCTCGCGCGACGCCATCACCGGCGCGTCCGTCAAGCAAAGCAAGACCAGCCTGGGCAACTCCG
>Ga0102595_100118_pt1 | contig 113106 bp, 79 predicted proteins | sample Araplaol_mTSA_r2_2_FD_76864 | JGI IMG/M metagenome (GOLD analysis project Ga0102595, IMG submission 76864) | Arabidopsis root microbial communities from North Carolina, USA - plate scrape MF_Col_mTSA_r2 (SPADES assembly) (version 2) | ecosystem: Host-associated > Plants > Roots > Endosphere... | reverse complement strand
AGACCGGCTGCATGATCGGCTGGCACTCGGTCTCGGTGCTGGCCGAGGCGCATGCCAAGGGCATCAAGGCCGATTATGCCGCCGCCTGGCCGAACATCCGCCGGCGCGCCTTCGATCGCACCTTCAAGGACAGCGACGGCTCGCTCGGCCGCGGCTATTATTACGACCTCGGCTATATCCCCGCCGACAAGATCTGGGAGTCGGTCAGCCGCACCCAGGAATATGCCTATGACGACTGGGCGATGGCCGTGCTCGCCGACGCCGCGGGCGCGAAGGACGATGCGGCGGCGCTGCGCAAGCGCAGCCTGAACTATCGCAACGTGCTCGATGCCTCGACGCGCTTCGCTCGCCCGAAATTCTCGGACGGGAAGTGGTGGGCCAATTACGATCCGATCCAGATCGGCCATGATCCCAAGCTGCACCGCGACTATACCGAGGCGAATGGCTGGCAGGCGACCTTCCTCAACCAGCATGACGTGCACGGCCTAATCGCGCATTTCGGCGGCGATGCCGCGTTCGTCGAGAAGCTCGACGCGCTGTTCAACGCGCCCTCGACCCTGCCCGACAATGCGCCGCCCGACATCTCGGGCCTGGTCGGCCAGTACGCGCACGGCAACGAGCCCAACCACCACGTCGCCTATCTCTACGCCTATGCCGGCGCCCCGGCGAAGACCCAGGCGATGGTCCGCCGCCTGTGCTTGGAGATGTACAAGAACGATCCCGACGGCGAGATCGGCAATGACGATTGCGGCCAGATGAGCGCCTGGTTCGTCTTCTCGGCGCTGGGCTTCTATCCGGTCGATCCGGTCAGCGCGCTCTATGTGTTCGGCTCGCCGTTGTTCGACCGCGTCGAGGTCGCGCTGGGCGGCGGCAGGACGCTGCGCGTGGTCGCCAACGGCAACGCTGCCGATCGTCCGTACATCCAGTCGGTGCGCTGGAACGGCAAGCCCTGGACGAAGAACTGGATCGCCCATGCCGACCTCGCAAAGGGCGGCGAGTTGATCTTCGAGATGGGTGACAAGCCGTCGAGCTTCGGTACCGCCAAGGCCGATCGCCCGCCCTCGTTCGGGCGCACCGGTTAGCTCACCCTTCAGTTCCCCGGCGAAAGCCGGGGCCCAGGGTAACAAAGCGAGACGGCAGAAAAACCCTGGGCCCCGGCTTTCGCCGGGGAACAGCTAAGTCACTCTGAGGATAACCTGCCGTCGGAGGCGGTGGGAGGGTGAGGGTGATCTCTCCTCACGCGCCGATGCCTGTGGAGAGGTCACTCCCACCCAACCCTCCCCATCAAGGGAGGCTTTTTGGGTCAACGCTAGGTCGCGATTATAGGCATCAGCTTCTAGCGTAGGGCTGAGCGGTCGAGATTGGGTGGTTAGCTGTCGTTCCCAATTACAGCCGTATCAATTGCGAGACCTCGTTTCTCGAAGCCGGGGCCGCGACGAACTTCACACTTATCCTCTGCCCGTCGCGAGAGACGAAAACTCTATAATTGGGCTCCCGCACTTCGACAAAAAAACCGGACATGCCTTCGGGTTCGAAACCGCCGCCAGACATCTCCTCCCCAGCCCCAATGAAGACTCGACCTGACGGGGTATTCAAATTGAAACTAACCGCGCTCTGGTCAATCTCATCCACAATCTCAAGTTGATAGGTGCCGTCAGCCCCAAGATTGAGGAACAAGGCATTTCCGTTTTGAACCTCGGCCAATTCGTTCGCGGGGATCGACCACCAATCACCGACATCGTTGACCCGGTGCTTCATCGCGCCAACGTCAAAAATGCAGATGGTCGCCGTGTCGGTCGCGACGGCATTAAACAACAGCACCATAGAGCCCCCGTGCGATTTTGCGGGTAGTTTGAGAGCAAGTCGTCGATGTCCGCAAGTGGGGCGTTTGCCGCCAGTCCGCTTTGTGAGGCCACGGCCCGATCGAGCCCCGCCCCTAACCGTCGATCCTATCCATCTCCACATCGGCACTGCCCTGCGCCTTCCACAGCGCGCCCGGCTTGGGCAGCAGGAAGTGGCTGAACGGCAGGATCGCGGCGCCCACCGCCGGCGCGTCCTCCGACAGCGCGGCGCGGGCGACCGGCGCCACTGCCGGCAGTTGCGGCGCGCGTTCGCGCATCAGCGCATCGGTGCGCGCCGCCAGCGCGTCGAGCTGCGCGGTGGGCAGACGCCCGCCGAGCAGCACCACTGCCGGATTGATCAGGCAGTTCACCGCGTCGAGCGGGACGGTGAGCTGGTGCGCGGCGCGCTCGGTCCAGTCGGCGATGCAGTGCTGCACCGAGGCCTCGGGCGTGCGGCCCCGCGCATCGGCCAGGCTGTGGCCGGCCGCCTCGAGGCAGCGGGTCAGGCCGGAGAGTGATACCAGCGACTGGATCTGTTCGCCCGTCTCGCCCTGCGCGCGCATGAAGCCCAGCTCGCCGCTGCGCCCGTCCGCGCCGCGGATATAGGTGCCGTCGATCACCAGGCCGCCGCCCAGGCCCGAGGAGAGCAGGATGTAGAAGAAGCTGTTGTTGCTCTGGCCATGGCCGAGCTGCATCTCGCCCATCGCAGCGGCGGCGGCGTCGTTCTCGACGAACACCGGCAGGTCGAACGGCTCGTCGAACAGCGCGGCGATGTCGGTCTGTTCCCAATCGGCATAATTGGCCGGGCGGCCCGGCAGGTCGACCAGCCCGAGATCGTCGGGCATCGCCACGCCGAGCCCGACGACCTTGGCCACGTCGACATCGGCACGGCGCAGCATGTTGCGGATCGACCGACGATAGAGCGCGCGCACCTGGTCGGGCAGGGCGAAATCGACTTCCTCGGTGGTGCGGGTCAGCGTCTCGCCCGAGAAGTCGACCAGCACGATGGTGATGTGGTCGCGGTCGATATTGACGCCGATCGAGTAGCAGGCGTCGCGCTTCACCACCAAAGCGGTCGGCGGCTGGCCGCGGCCGCCGCGGCGCTGGCCGGCTTCCTCGATCAGCCCGTCCTGCAGCAGCCGCTTGGTAATGTTGGCGATCGCCGGGCCGGTGAGCCCGGTGATCCGCGCCAGCTCGACGCGGGTCAGCGGCCCGAGCACGCGGATGGCGTGCAGCGTCACGCGCTGGTTGTGATCGGCGGCACGTTCGAGATTGGTGCCGGAAAGGCGCGGCCGGGCGCGGCGGGCAATGCTCGTCATGCCAGGCTCATTTCCATCACCTACTCTCATTTCCCTTCGAGCGTTCCTTCCAGCCGCTCGAGCGAAATGCCGCGCGTTTCAGGGAAGTATCGCCAGACTATGACAAACTGCACCAGCATTGCAGCGGCGAACAGCCAGAATGGCAAGGCCTGCGTATATTGCGCAACTATCGGGAAGCCGAAAGCAAGAATTGCGTTCATGCCCCAATGGGTTGCACTGCCGATCGCCTGGCCGCGCGCGCGCACCGCGGTCGGAAATATTTCGGAAAGATAGACCCAGATCACGGCGCCTTGTGAAACCGCGAAGAACAGGATGAACGCGATCAGCGCCGGCAGCAGGAACATCTGTCCCGCGCCCAGCGTGTAGATCGTCGCGACGGCGGCGAGCGCCAGCGCCGTGCCGATCGCGCCGATCAGAAGGAGGAGCTTGCGCCCGACCCGGTCGATCACCGCCAGGCCGAGCAAGGTGGCGAGCAGGTTGGCGACACCGATCGCCACTGCCTGCAGGTCCGCCGACATTGCGTTGAATCCGGCGGCGGCGAAGATGTCGCCCAGATAATAGAGGATCGCGTTGATGCCCGAGAGCTGGTTGAACAGCGCCAGCGCGATGGCGAGCAGGATCGGGCGGCGGTGGAGCGCCCAGCTGAGCCGGGCGGGGCTGCCGGGCGCCGTCGTTGCGGCGGCGCTGAACTGGGCGAGGAGCCGCTCGGGGTCGCCCATCCGCAGCGTGCGGATCGCGGCGCTGGCCTCGGCGATGCGGCCTTGCTGCGCCAGCCAGCGCGGGCTGTGCGGAATGCGCAGGAGCAGCAGCAGGAAGAGCAGGGCGGGGGCAGCGGCCACGGCGAGCTTGATCCGCCAGGCCAGGTCGCCGTCGAGCGCGCGGGCGATCAGGAAGTTGCTCACATAGGCGGCGAGGATGCCGACCACGATGCTCAGCTGGAACAGCCCGACCAGCTGTCCGCGCCGCTCGGCGGGGCTGACTTCGGCGATATAGACCGGCGCCAGCACCGAGGAGCCGCCGATCGCCAGTCCGCCGATGAAGCGGAAGGCGACGAGCATCGCCAGTCCGCCCGCCACTGCAGATCCGATCGCCGAGACGATATAGGCGCCAGCGATCCAGTAGAGCATGGTGCGGCTGCCGAAGCGGTCGCCCGGCGGTCCGGCGCCGAGCGCGCCGACCAGCGTGCCGACCAGCGCGGCGGAGACCGCCGCGCCGAGCTCGGCGGCGCTCAGGTGGAAATTGTGGCGCAGGGCATCGGTGACGCCGGCGATCACTGCCGTGTCGAACCCGAACAACAGGCCGCCAAGGCTGGCGGCGCCCACGGCCGATCGATTGAGCGTGCTGGTTCCAGCTTCCATCGCAGACCCCTCTCCGGATCATTGAATTATCTAATTTGAAATATTAATGCAGGCATCGCGCGTGAAAAGCAATGCGTACCGAAACACGCCAAGTTATTGCCGGGAGAGGGGAATGCAGTCGCAATCTGGTCCGAACGCAGCGATTCGGATCTTGCCCGCGTGAGCGATGTTCACAATGTTACGCCGCTGCGGGCCGGCATCGAACTGGGCGGAACCAAGTGCGTCGCCACGCTGGCGAGCGGTCCGGACGATATCCGCGACCAGCGCACCGTGCCGACCACCCGGCCCGACGAGACCTTGCCTGCGATCCTCGCGATCCTGCGCGAATGGGATGCGGCGGAAGGTTTCGCCGCGCTCGGCATCGCGTCCTTCGGCCCGATCGACCTAAATCCGCGGTCCGCCAGCCACGGCCAGATCCTGGCGACGACCAAGGCGGCATGGCCGGGCACCGATGTGCTCGGCATCCTGTCGGCACCCTTCGACGTGCCCGTAGGCTTCGACACCGATGTGAACGGCGCGGCGCTGGCGGAGATGTCCTGGGGCTGCGCGCAGGGGATGGACGACTTCGCCTATGTCACCGTCGGCACCGGCGTCGGCGTCGGCCTCGTGGTGCACGGCCTGCCGACCCGCGGCTTCGCGCATAGCGAACTCGGCCATATCCGCGTGCCGCGCCTCGCTGGCGACGACCAGCCGAGCTTCTGCAGCTTCCATGACGATTGCGTCGAAGGCCTCGCTTCGGGCTCGGCACTGAAGCTGCGGCTGGGCGGCCGCCCGATCGGCGAGGTGGGCGCGGACAATCCCGTCTGGGCGCCGGTCGCGCATGCGCTGGCGATGATGTGTCATGCGATCGTCTCTTCCACCGCTCCGCATCGCATCGCGATCGGCGGCGGCGTCGTGACCGGCCAGTCGCACCTGCTCGGCCGGATCGAGGCCGAACTCCGCGCCAGCCTCAACGGCTATATGACGCTGCCGGACGACGGTCCGTACATCGTGGCGCCTGCGCTGGGTGACAAGGCGGGGCCGCTGGGCGCCATCGCTGTCGCCAATCTCGCGCTTTCCAAGGCCGGGAAGTAAGCCCCGAAGGTCGGCGCCTGGCGCCGACCGCCCCCTGCTAGACCACGAAGAAGTCGGTGTGCGCCAGGTGCAGCCCTGGCGTCAGCGTCGCGAACTGGACCGCGGCGCCGCTGCCATTGCCGTCGGCGTCATAATAGAGCGCGCCCGTCGCCGCATCGTAGAGGATGCGGTCGTCGGCGTCGGCGGCGACGCGGCCGTTGACGAACGCTCCCTCCGACAGCGCGCCCTTGCCCAGTGCGGTGAAGATCGCGGAATCGAGCGCGATATGATCCTCGCCGCTAACGAAGTCGGGGAGCAGGTCGATATTGGTCGGCCCGAGCGCGGTGCTGAACACGAAGGTGTCCGCGCCGCCCATGCCGCGCAACGTGTCGGAGCCCGCACCGCCGTCGAGCGTGTTCGCGCCGGCATTGCCGATCAGCTTGTTGTTGAGCTCGTTCCCGGTCAGGTCGATCGCCGTCAGCGCGTTCGGATCGGTGGTGCCCAGCACTTCGATCGAGACGCCGGCTTCTAGGGTGTAGGATTCGGAAGCGTAGGCGGAGTCGAGGCCTTCGCCGGCCAATTCGACGATCTTGTCGCCCTTGTTGACGTAATAGGTGTCGTCGCCGGTGCCGCCCTGCATCAGGTCCTGCCCGGCACCGCCGTCGAGAATGTCGTTGCCGCCGAGCCCGAGCAGCGTGTCGTCGCCGGCGCCGCCATAGATCTGGTTGTCGCCATTGTTGCCGACCACGCGGTTGTTGAACTCGTTGCCCGCCAGGCGCAGCGGGTCGGTCAGCCGCCAGTCGGTCGTGCCGATCACCTCGACGCTCGACCCGGCCTCGAGCGAGAAGCTGCTGCTCGCATAGACGGTGTCGAAGCCCTCGTCGGCCGCCTCGCGGACCACGTCGCGGGCATCGTCGACATAATAGCTGTCGTCGCCCGTGCCGCCCTGCATGAGGTCATAGCCGGTGCCGCCGTCGAGGATGTCATTGCCGTCCATCCCGACCAGGCTGTCATTGCCGGCACCGCCATAGAGCTGGTTGTCGCCGCTGTTGCCGACCAGCTTGTTGTTGAACGCGTTGCCGGTGAGGCGTAGCGGATCGATCAGCCGCCAGTCGCTCGTGCCAAGGACCTCGATCTCCGCGTTCGCGTCGAGCGTGAAGTCCCCGCTCGTATAGATCGTGTCGAAGCCATCGCCCGCCGCCTCGACCACGACATCGCCCGCATCGACATAATAGGTGTCGTTGCCGTGGCCGCCTTCGAGCAAATCCTGCCCCGCACCGCCGATGAGCGTGTCGTTGCCGAAGAAGCCGGCGAGCCAGTCGTTCCCGTCGGTGCCGACGAGCCGGTCGTCCACGCCGGTGCCGAGGATCATGTCACCCGGCGCATCGCTGCCGAGGAAGCCGTAAAGGCCATTGGCGACCAACTCGGTATCGGCACCCAGTGTCGGCACCCCGGAAATCGGGAACATCAGCCCGAGCGCGCCCCATGCCTCGATCTTGCCGCCGTCCCAGCTGATGCCGTCGCCGAAGACGTTGATCCCGTAGGAGCCGACCGGCGAGAGCGGATCCACGATGCCGAGCGCATCGGTGTTGGTGATGAGGAGGACGCAGGGCGTGCCATCGGACGAATAGCCGAATTCGGCCCCGATCACCGCGCCTTCGAAATAGGAGCCGTCGATCGTGCCGCTGATCCCGCCCAGCCTGGCACCGGCATTGCCGGTCGACACGAAGGACGATCCCTCGATCACGAGGCCGGTCACCGGATTGAACCCCGCGGAGGTGATCGCCGCGGAGGTGCCGGTCTGCACGGTGCAGTCGATGATCGAGATGTTCTCGAGCCCCGCGACGCTGGTGATCAGGCCGAAGCCGCCGCTCACCGCGCTGATCGAGGTGCAGTCGATATAGGTGATGTTCTTCGAGCCCGAGAGCGGGTGGAAGCTGTATTCCGAGTTGATGTCGCCATCGCCGTCGCGGGCATTGCAGTTGGTGAGCGTGATCCCGTCGCAGAACATCTGCTCGAAGGCGACGTTGGAATTATAGCTCCAGCAATTGGTGTAGGTGCCGCTCGCATAGATGGCCTCGCCGCCGGCCTGATAGGTGTTGAGATCGCCCTGGGCGAACTGGCCATAGCCGGTGGCGTTGTAGGTGTTGACGTTCTCGACCGTGAAGCCGGTAGCCTGGTCCATGTAGCAGGCATTCATCCGGGCGCCGTCGACGAGGAGCTTGGCCGCGTCGATAGTGAGGTTGGAGACGGTGACATTCTCCGCACCGGTCGCGGAGGCGACCACGCCGAACGAGCCCTCGTCCCGGGCGAATTCGGGCAGCGCCTGGATGAGCGTGGAATCGGTGCTCGTGCCGGTCAGCGTCTTGTCCGAGGGCACGATGATGGAAGAGGCCGCGTAGAAGGTGCCAGGCCCCAGGACCACGGTGGTCACGTCCGGATCGGCCAGCGCTGCCATGATCCGGGCGCTGTCATCCACGCCCGGTGTGCCGGCTTCGATATAGACTGTCGTCACCCAGATACCCTTTTACGCGCATGTTGCACTGCACAACCGCAACAGATGCCCTTCGGCCAGGGTCTTTGCTGTAATATTTCTGAAATTTTCCAAACGTTGTTTATGCGGAATTAATTTCAAAAGCCGTGGGGAATGAAGCCGGTGATCCTCGGATGCCAAGGTCAGGCCCGCATGGGCGGAGCGCTGGACAGGATCGTCGATTTGCTCCACGAGCTGTCGACCATCGACTGGCCCCGGGCCATGGGCTGGAATGGAATCTGACCCGGAATCAGCGTAATTTGTGTAAACGCCGCGCGATCCAAAAGGGTTGCGCGGTTGCGCAATTTGGGGCGACGGGATGAAGGACGCGGCCACTCTCGGGACGATGCGCGCTGCGCTGCAGCTTTGCCGGCGCCATTTCGTGGCGGCCGCAGCGTTCAGCGCGCTGATCAACCTGCTCTACATCGTTCCTACCCTCTACATGCTGCAGGTCTATGACCGGGTAGTGCCGACGCAGGGACTGCAGACCCTGTTGTTCCTGACGCTGGTGCTGCTTTTCGCGCTCGGCACGCTCTCGCTGCTCGACCGAATCCGCAGCCGGCTGCTGGTGCGGGCGGGGGTGCAGCTCGACGCCGCGCTAGCCCCATTGATCCTCGACGCGACGCTCGGCCGGCCCGAGCTGCCGTTTGCCCGCCAGGCGCTACGCGAGTTCGACACGTTGCGCGGCGCGCTCACCGGCGCGGGCATATTGGCGCTGTTCGACGCGCCCTGGATGCCGATCTACATCCTGGTCTGCTTCCTCGTGCACCCCTGGATCGGCGCCGTCGCGATCCTCGGCTGCATCGCGCTGCCCCTGCTCGCCTGGGGCAATGAGCGGATGACGCGCAAGCGGCTCGACCGGGCCCAGGCGATCGGAGCTGCATCCTATGCCAACCAGGACGCATTGCTCGCAGCGAGCGACAGCGTGCGCGCGCTCGGCATGCGCGAGGCGATGGTCAAGCGCCAGCTGCGCCAGCGCGAGGCGATGCTCAGCGCGCAGACCGAGGCGAGCCTCGCTGCGGGGGGCTTCCTTACCGCCAGCAAGTTCACTCGCCTCGCGCTCCAGTCGCTCGCGCTGGGGCTGGGCGCGCTGCTGGCGGTCGACAACCTGATCTCGGGCGGCGCGATCTTCGCCTCCTCCTTCCTGATCGCCCGGGCGCTCGCGCCGATCGAGCAGCTGATCGGCACGTGGAAGGCCATCGTCCAGGCGCGGCAGAGCTATCACAATCTCGGCGGGCTGCTCGACGGCGCGATGACGGCAGGCGAGCCGACCCGGCTGCCGCCTCCGCGCGGGGCGATCACGCTCGAGGGCGTGACGGTGCTCAACGACAGGCAGGACGGCGCGATCCTGGCCGGCATCTCGCTCAAGGTCGCGCCGGGGGAAGTGGTGGCGATCGTCGGGCCCAGCGGCGCGGGCAAGTCGACGCTGGTGCGCGCCATCGCCGGCGCGCTGATCCCCGATCGCGGCACGATCCGCTTCGACGAAGCCGATGCGCGCGACTGGAATCCGGAGACGCTCGCCCGCCATCTCGGCTATCTGCCGCAGGACGCCGTGATGTTCGCCGGCACGGTTGCCGAGAACATCGCCCGTTTCGCCCGCGAGCGCGGCGAAGATCCCGCGGCGACGGACGCCGGGGTGGTCGCCGCGGCGGAGAAGGTCGGTGCCGATACGCTGATCCGCCGGCTGTCCAACGGCTATGACCATCAGCTCAAGCTCGGCGGGCGCGGCATCTCGGCCGGCCAGGCCCAGCGGATCGGGCTGGCCCGCGCGATATTCGGCGATCCCGCGATCCTGATCCTCGACGAGCCCAACGCGCATCTCGACCAGGAGGGAGATCAGGCGCTGGTCGCCGCGGTCGCCGCGATCAAGGCGGAGGGGCGCACCGTGCTGATCGTCTCACACAAGCTCGGCATCCTGCCGGTGATCGACAAGATCCTCGTGCTGCGCGACGGCCGGGTGGAGATGTTCGGAACCCGCAATGAAGTTCTGCCCAGGATCGCGCCCCAGCCGGCCGGCAGGGTGCGCGCCACCGGGAGCGGCCAGGCATGAACATGACCCTGTTGCCGTCGCGCCGCGCCGTGTCCGCTCCGCAGGCGCGTCCCTTCGCCGATCCGCGCGGCGATATCCGCATGGGCGTGGTGATCGCGGCTCTGTTCTTCGTCCTGTTCCTCGGTGCTGCGGCATTCGTCCGCCTCGATGCCGCCGCCTATGCGCCGGGCGCACTGGTCGTCTCCGGGCAGCGCCAGTCGGTCCAGCACCGTGACGGCGGCGTGGTCGGCAAGATCCATGTGCGCGAGGGCCAACGGGTCGAGCGCGGGCAGCTGCTGGTCGAGCTCGCTGCCGCCGAGGTGCGCGCGCAGGAGCGTGCGCTCGCCTCACAGGCTATCCGGCTGCTCGCCCAGCGCGCGCGGCTGGAGGCTGAGCAGCTCGGACGCGCCACGATCACCGCTCCTGCCCAGTTCGCATCGCTCTCGCCCGAGGATCGCGACGAGGCGGCGCTGGCGCTCAAGCTCCAGCAGACCGAGCTTTCCGCCCGCACCTCAGTGCTGGCCGCGCAGCGCGGCGCGCTCGACCAGCGCGTCGTCCAGTCGTCCCAGCAGGGCAAGGGCTATGGCGAGCAGGCGGTGGCTGCGCGCGAGCAATTGCGCATCATCGACGACCAGATCGCCGCGCTGAAGCCGCTCGCCGACAAGGGGTTCGTCTCGCAGACCCGGATGCGCGATCTGGAGCGCGCCCGCGCGGAGCTGCGGGGGCAGGGCGGGCAGTACAGCGCCAGCGCCGCCCAGACGCGCGGCGCGGCACGCGAGAGCGAGCTCCAGGCGCTCGAGGCCGAACGCGCCTTCCGCGAGCGCACCGCATCGGACCTGCGCGAAGTCGAGACCAGCCTGGGCGAGGTCCTGCCCAAATGGACCGCCGCTCGCGATCAGCTCGAGCGCACCGCGATCCGCGCGCCCACCACCGGCGCGGTGGTCGGTCTCTCGGTGTTCACGCCCGGCGGCGTCATCGCGCCCGGGCAGAAGCTGATGGAGATCGTTCCCGAGCGCGCCTCGCTGGTCATTCAGGCGCGCATCGCCCCTGACGATGCCGACGACCTGCACGTCGGCCAGCGTGCCTTGGTGAAGTTCTCCGGGCTGCACGAGCGGACCCTGCCCAATCTGGAAGGCCAGCTGACCCGGCTCTCCGCAGACAGCTTCACCGACGAGAAGTCCGGACAGAGCTATTTCACCGGCGAGGTGATCGTGCCCCATGACCAGCTCAAGCTGATCCAGCAGGTGCGCGGCAAGGATTTCGCCCTGCGCCCGGGCATGCCGGTCCAGATCCTCATCCCGCTGCGCAAGCGCACCGCGCTCGACTATGCCTTCGAGCCGCTGCTCGGCAGCTTCTGGGCCTCGTTCCGCGAGCATTGACCGCACATCCTTTCCACTCTCGGGCGCGCGCGTTCCGGCCTGGATTTTGTCCGTTATTGTGACAATCGACGGTACGGAGCCGATCCGGGGATTTCTCTCCGGGAAAGCGTCACATTGATCCCCTAGCGGTGGCGCGCGAGGCGAAGCGATGCGGGCTTCCCACGCATGGGGGCCCTTCCGGATTAGGCCATGGACAAATCGCGTCTTGCTTCGCCGGGCATCGCGGCAGCCCTGGCCCTGTGCCGCCGCCATCTGTTCGCCGTGGCGGTGTTCAGCGCGCTGCTCAATCTGCTCTACATCGCGCCGACCCTCTACATGCTGCAGGTCTATGACCGGGTGGTCCCCACGCGCGGGCTGCAGACGCTGGCATTCCTGACCCTGGTGCTGCTGTTAGCGCTGGCCACGCTGGCGCTGCTCGACGGGATCCGAACGCGGCTGCTGGTCCGCGCCGGCGTTCAGCTCGATGCCGCGCTCGCGCCGCAGATACTCGATGCGACGCTGGGGCGCCCGGACCTGCCGGTGGCCCGCCAGGCGCTGCGCGAGTTCGACACGATGCGTGCCACGCTCAGCGGCGCGGGCGTGCTGGCGGTGTTCGATGCGCCCTGGGTGCCGATCTATATTCTTGTCTGTTTCCTGGTGCATCCCTGGCTGGGCCTGGTCGCGATCCTGGGTTGCACGGTGTTGCCGCTGATCGCCTGGGCGAACGAGCGCGCGACGCGGAAGCGGCTGGACCAGGCGCAGAAGATCGCCGCGCTTTCCTATGCCCATCAGGACGCGGCGCTGGCATCGAGCGACAGCATCCGCGCGCTCGGCATGCGCCGCGCAATGGTCGCCCGGCAGCTGCGTCAGCGCGAGGCAATGCTGGGCGCGCAGACCGAGGCGGGCTTCGCCACGGGCGGTTATCTCACCGCCACCAAGTTCGTCCGCCTCGCGCTCCAGTCGCTGGCGCTCGGGCTGGGCGCGCTGCTCGCGGTCGACAATCTCATCTCGGGCGGGGCGATCTTCGCCGCTTCCTTCCTCATCGCGCGCGCCCTTGCGCCGATCGAGCAGCTGATCGGCACCTGGCGCCCGATCGTCCAGGCGCACCAGGCCTATCGCAACCTCACCACGCTGCTCGACGGTGCGGGGCAGATGGCCGAGCCGACCCGCCTGCCGCCCCCGCGTGGCGCCGTGGCGCTCGAGAATGTGACGGTGCTCAACGAGGCACGGGACGGCGCGGTTTTGAATTCGGTCTCGCTGCGTGTCGCGCCGGGCGAAGTGGTGGCGATCGTCGGGCCGAGCGGGGCGGGCAAGTCGACCCTGGCGCGCGTGATCGCCGGCGCGCAGCTGCCCAGTCATGGCGCCGTCCGGTTCGATGGCGCAGATGCGAGCGACTGGGAGCCTGAGGTGCTGGCCCGGCATATCGGCTATCTCCCGCAGGACTTCGCTCTGTTCGCCGGCACGGTCGCGGAGAATATTGCCCGTTTCTCGGCGGAACTGGGCGAGGATCGGCCGGCGATCGACGCGGCGGTGATCGCCGCCGCCGGAATGGTCGGGGCCGATGCGCTGATCCGCCGGCTCCCCCATGGCTATGAGCATGCGCTGAAGCTGCGCGGCGCCGGGCTGTCGGCGGGGCAGGCGCAGCGGATCGCGCTGGCCCGCGCCGCCTATCGCGACCCGCCGATTCTGGTGCTCGACGAGCCCAACGCGCATCTCGACCAGGAGGGCGACCAGGCGCTGATCGCTGCGATCGCCGCGATGAAGGCGGAAGGGCGCACGATACTGATCGTATCGCACAAACTCGGAATCCTGCCGGTCGTGGACCGTATCCTGGTTTTGCGCGAAGGGAGAGTGGAGATGTTCGGGCCGCGCGACGAGGTGCTGCCGAAGATCACCCCGCCGGCCTTGCGGGTCGCCCGCACCGTGGGAGCGCAGGCGGGATGACGACGCCCGTTCTGCTCCCGCCGCGCCGTGACGCGGTGCAGATCTCGGCGCCGTTGCAAGCCGATCCGACGCGCGACATCCGGCTCGGTGCAGTCGTTGCCGTGCTCTTCTTCGTGCTGTTCCTCGGCTGGGCCGCGTTCGTACGGCTGGATGCGGCGGCCTACGCGCCCGGTACGCTCGTGGTGTCGGGGCAGCGCCAGTCGGTCCAGCATCGCGACGGTGGCGTCGTCGGCCGGATCCTCGTCCATGAGGGGCAGCGTGTCGAGCGCGGGCAATTGCTGATGCAGCTTGCCGCCGCCGAGGTGCGGGCGCAGGAGCGGGCGCTGGCGTCCCAGTCGATCCGGCTGCTCGCCCAGCGCGCCCGGCTCCAGGCGGAGGAACTCGGTAAGGCGACATTCGCCCCGCCGCATGAATTCGACGGGCTGGCACCGCAAGACGGGGCCGAGGCGGAAGTGGCGATGCGGCTCCAGCGGACCGAGCTCGCCGCGCGCAACGCCGTGCTGGGAGCACAGCATGACACGCTCGGCCAGCGTGTCGTCCAGTCGAGCGAGCAGGGCCGCGGCTATGACCGCCAGGCGTCTTCGGCGCAGGAACAGCTGCGGCTGGTCGAGGAGCAGATCCGGGTGCTGCGACCCGTCGCCGACAAGGGTTTTGTGTCGCAGACCAGGATGCGCGATCTGGAGCGCGCGCGCGCGGAATTACAGGGGCGTAGCGGGCAATATCGCGCCAGCGTCGCGCAGACCCGCGGCGCGGTGGGCGAGAGTCGCATGCAGATGCTCGAGACCGAGCGCAGCTTCCGCGAGCGCACCGCCGCCGACCTGCGCGACGTGGAGAGCCGGCTCGGCGAGGTGCTGCCCAAATGGATCGCTGCGCGCGACCAGCTCGAGCGCACCGCCATCCGCGCACCCGCGACCGGCGCGGTCGTCGGCCTGTCGATCTTCACCCCCGGCGGCGTGATCTCGCCGGGCCAGAAGCTGATGGACATCGTGCCCGAGCATGCCACGCTCCGCATCCAGGCACGGATCGCCCCCGACGATGCCGACGATCTGGCGGTGGGGCAGAAGACGCTGGTGCGGTTCAGCGCGCTTCACGAGCGCCGCCTGCCGAGCCTGGAAGGCCGGCTCACCCGATTGTCGGCGGACAGCTTCATCGACGAGAAGACCGGCCAGAGCTTCTTCACCGTTGAAGTGACGGTGCCGCGCGATCAGCTCGGCCTGATCCAGGCGGTACGGGGGAGCGACTTCGCGCTTCGTGCGGGAATGCCGGTCGAGGTGCTGATCCCGCTGCGCAAGCGGACCGCGCTGGACTATGCGCTCGAGCCGCTCCTTGGCAGCTTCTGGTCTTCATTCCGCGAGTATTGACTTCGGTTCCGCACAACTCGGTGCAGGCGGAAAAGTGGCACCCCGGTCGAGCTTTTGCCCGACCGGGGTGCCCGCGCATCAGAAGCCGTGCGCGAGGTCGGTCGAGCTCACGTGCGGCAGCGTGTCCGCAAGCGCGCCATTCGCTTCGAGCGTGCCGGCAAGCGCCGACAGATGGTCGAAGATCGAATCGCCGGTGACGATATGGACCTGGCTGGCGTCGCTGACGCCGAGCAGGACCGCCGAACCGCCGAGGCTGAACTTGAGGACGAGATCGTTGACGCCGTCATTGTTGACGTCGTTGACCTTGGTTTCGGTCACCGTGACGCCGTCGTCGAGGACGATCTGATCCTGGCTCGTGTTGAAGTCGTGGATCGTGTCCCGGCCGCCGAGCCAGCTGAAGTGGAAGCTGTCGGAACCGGCGCCACCCCACAGATCGTCCTTGCCCAGGCCGCCATAGAGCGCGTCGTTTCCGGCGTCGCCGTGCAACTGGTCCTTGCCCAGGCCGCCATACAGCGTGTCGTTGCCGTCGCCGCCATTCAGCACGTCATTGCCCAGGCTGCCATCGAGCAGGTCGTGCCCGGCCTGGCCATTGAGCGTGTCGTTGCCCAGGCCGCCCCACAGCGTGTCCTCGCCCGAGGTGCCGTTGAGCGTATCGTTATTGATGGTGCCGATGCGCACCACGCCATCCGCTATGCCGGTCACCGTGACGGTCACCGTCGCGGTGCTGGTGAGGCCGCCGGCATCGGTCACCGTGTAGGTGAAGCTGTCGGTCGCGGTCGCGCCGGGCGCGAGCGCGTCGAACGCATCGGCGTCGGCGACATATTGCAGCGTCTGGTGGGCGGGGTCGAACACGACGTGGCCGAGCGTGCCGCTGGTGTTGATGGCGCTGATCGAGAGCGGCTGGCCCTCGGGATCGGCGTCGTTGCCGAGCAGCGCGGTCCACAGGTTCGCCGTGGTCGCATCCTCGTTGACCGCAGTCGCGTCGGCATGCGCCACCGGGGCCTGGTTGGGATGGTCGTCATTGACGATCGTGCCCGTGGCGGTGTCATCGTCGACGATCACATTGTCGCTCAGCGGGTAGAGATGGACCGCCAGAGTCTCGTTGCCCTCGACGATGGTGTCGCCCTTGACCGCGACAGTGATTGTCTTGGTCGTCTCGCCGGCGGCGAAGTCCACGACGCCCGCGAGAATCGCGCCAGAGGCGAGGTCGCTGGCCGAGGCAGAGCCGTCGAGCTCGACGCCATATTCGACGCTCGCCGCATCGGTGCCGCCGGTGCGGGTGACGGTGAAGACGAGGTTGCTCGTGCCGCTATTGCCTTCAACGACGCTGGCGTCGCCGATGCTGATGTGGCTGGGGAGGACGTCGTCATTGACGATGGTGCCGGTGGCCGAATCGTCATCGACGACCACATTCTCGCTGAGCGGGAAAAGGTGGACCGAGAGGGTCTCGTTGCCCTCGACGATCGTGTCACCCTTGACCGCGACGGTGATCGTCTTGGTCGTCTCGCCGGCGGCGAAGTCCACGACGCCGGCAAGGACTGCGCCCGAGGCGAGGTCGTTCACCGAGGCGCTGCCGTCGAGATCGACGCCATATTCGACACTGGCCGCATCGGTGCCGCCGGTGCGGGTGACAGTGAAGACGAGGTTGCGGGTGCCGCTGTCACCTTCGACGACGCTGGCGTCGCCGATGCTGATGTGGCTGGGGAGGACGTCGTCATTGACGATGGTGCCGGTGGCCGAATCGTCGTCGACGATCACATTGTCGCTGAGCGGGAAGAGATGGACCGAGAGGGTCTCGTTGCCCTCGACGACGGTGTCGCCTTTGACGGCGATGGTGATCGTCTTGGTCGTCTCGCCGGCGGCGAAATCGACGACGCCGGCAAGGACTGCGCCCGAGGCGAGGTCGCTCGCCGAGGTGGAACCATCGAGATCGACGCCATATTCGACGCTTGCCGCATCGGTGCCGCCGGAGCGGGTGACAGTGAAGACGAGATTGCGGGTGCCGGCATCGCCCTCGACGACGCTGGCGTCGCCGATGCTGACATGGCTGGGCAGGAAGTCATCGTTGACGATGGTGCCGGTGGCCGTGTCGTCGTCGATGATGAAGTCGCCGTTCAGCGGATAGAGGTGCACCGAGAGAGCCTCGTTGGCTTCGACCTGGGTGTCGCCCTTGACCGCGAGAGTGATCGTCTTGGTGGTCTCGCCGGCGGCGAAATCCACGACGCCGGCAAGGGCGGCGCCCGACGCGAAGTCGCTGGCGGAGGCAGAGGCGTCGAGCTCGACGCCATATTCGAGGCTGATGGCGGCAGTCGCGTCACCGGTGCGGGTAACGGTGAAAACGAGGTTGCGGGTGCCGGAATCACCCTCGATGACGCTCGCATCGCTGATGCTGAGATGATCCATGGGATATTATTCCTTTAGCAGGTCTACGCGTGCCGCGCAGAGAGGATATGGTTACGCGAATCACAAACAAAGTGACGCATCTGGCTAGTCATTGAGTATGACAGCGCCATTGCGGATCTTTATTTTGAAAATTGTCAATTACTATTTGGTTTGTCTATTGTTGATGCTGAATTGTTTATTCTTGTGATGATTTTGTTTGATGTTGTGATTTGGAGATTGCGTTGCTTATGATGCCTGCATAGTTGTGCATCGCTCCGCTGGCGGTGCATGCGGGTGTGGCGCATTCGGCGAATGACGTCCGCGGCAATCTCATGGGCGCCATCACGCGTTCGCGCGGCGCGCCAGAAGACCCCGTGTTTCCCCTAGGTGAGCAAAGCGCGGGATCATCCATGTCACACTAGCGTCCCAGAAAAGTGGTCTAAAAAGCGCACGGTGCTCCGACTCAATGCGAGTGTTCATGCCTGGTCCAAATCGGATCAATTTCCCGGGTCTATTTTGCTCGTGTGTCGGCCAGGCCGTCATACTGGGTGGAATCCTGTACGGACTCTCCGACAGCCACCGGGAAAGGCTGGGGATTAAGGATGCACATGCCCCGCTGGTCCTGCAGTTCGAGCCCTTCAGTGCGGAAGGGGCGCCGAGCCGATCGGTGAAGGCCGATCATGTAGCGACGGCGGTCACGCCCCTTGCCGACAGCAAACGCCGCATGGCCGAGCCCGTGAAGCCGGGTGATCCCGCGAGTGCCGAAGACGTTCCTGCCACGGACGAGGCGCCGGCAAAGGCCCCGAACGAGGCGCAGGGCGAGCATGCGGCGGTCAACCCTTCCCAGTTCAGCGACTATCAGCGGCGGCTCTACGAAGCGGTGGCGAATGGCAGCCGCTATCCGGCGGAGGCGCGGCGCCTCAATCTGTCGGGCGTCACCCGGCTCGCCTTCAAGGTCGATCGCGAAGGCAAGGTGCTCGACAGCTGGATCCAGGAGAGCTCGGGCTCGGAGCTGCTCGATGACGCGGCGCTCGCGGCACTCGAGCGTGCCCAGCCGCTGCCGCCCATACCCGTCGGCCTCCCGTCGCGGCTGAACTTCGTGATCGAGATCGACCTCTCGGTCATTCGGCAAGACGCAAGCCAGCAGGCCGGACGGAAGTGACTCATTTCGAGGCGCGTGCGCAGAACCGGCCCGACCGGGACGCCGCCACGAGCCCGTCGGCGCGCGACGTTCTGATCGCGCTGCTCGTCTCCACCTATCCCGATCTCAAGAAGCGCCTCACCGCGCGATTGGGGTCGGCGGAGGCAGCCAACGAGGCGTTGCAGGATACCTATGTCCGGCTGCAGCGCACCGAAATCCAGGGCGAGCTGCGTAATCCGCGGGCTTATTTGATTACTATGGCCGTCAACATCGCTGCAAACCGGATGCGATCGGAGGCGCGGCATCTGTCGGCTGCGGACATCGAGGAACTGCTCGACATCGCCGACGACAGCCCGGACCCGCTGCGCATCGCCGAGGCGCGTTCGGAGCTCGAGGCGGTCGACCGCGCACTGCAGGGCCTGCCGGCGCGGCGGCGCGCGATGTTCCGCCGGTTCTGGGTCGAGAACGCCGACTATCGGAGAATTGCCTCGGATTTCAACGTGTCGGAGCGGACCGTTCGCCACGAGCTGCTGCTCGCGACGCGCCACCTGCACGCGGCGACAGAGGAAATATTTGTTGCGGACTTGCAAAAACGCCTGTCCCAAGTGTCTGCACAATAGAGATGCGCGATGATCAGGCAAAGCGCGTCCCTGGCGGAGCTATTGGACGGCCATTGGGAATGACGCACGGGAGCGGCTGGAAGGATTCTGACCTCGCGCGGTTGCGTCTGGAAGGTCTGGATCATCTCAATCGCCTCCAGTCGGGCGAGGCGACCGACCGCGACGCCGCCGCCCTGATCGCCTGGCGCAGCCAGAGCCTCGCCCATGAGGAAGCCTTTCGCGCGGCCCTGCGCCTCCGCATGCTCGTCCGTACGGTCGAGGGAGGGGGGGCGGCCGCACCGGTCGAGCCGGAGGCGGAGGTGGCAGCTCCCTCGGCCGATGTCGCCGATACGGGGCAGGGCGCCGAAATCCTGGAGTTCGAGCCGCGCGCGGCCCGCCGCTTCACCCGGCGCCAGATGCTCGGCGGTGCGATTGCCGCATCGGTGGCGGGCGGCGGCGTGCTGGTCGGTCGCGGCCTCGACCTGATCCCGAGCGCCGCCGAGGCCCTGGCCGATTACCGCACCGGCCCCGGCGAGCGCAGGGTCGTCAAACTGGCGGGCGGCGCGAGCGTCGACCTGAATACCCGCACTGCGATCGACTTGCGCACCGGTCTGGGCATGCCGGCTATCGAGCTGGTTTCCGGCGAGGCCGTGCTATCGAGCGCCGGCGACGGGCGCGCGGCGCTGATCGCGGGGGCCGGGACCAGCGTGGTCAGCGGCGGCCGGTTCAACGCACGCCGCGAGGGCGAGGCGGTCTGCGTCACCTGCCTGGCGGGCAAGGTCGAGGTGAGCTGGGCAGGCGAGAAGCGCGTGCTGGGGCCGGCCGATGAAGTCCGCTATGCGGCATCCGGCATCGGCGCGGTCGCACGCGGGACGGACCCGGCGGTGCTCACCGCCTGGCAATCGGGCACGCTGATCTTCCGGGGCATGCCGCTGCGCCAGGTGGTGGCGGAGATCAATCGCTACCGCAGCGGGCGCGTCTTCCTGACCAACAGCGCGCTGGGGGCCCGCCCGCTGAGCGGCACCTATTATGTCGACCGGCTGGACGATTTCTTCAGCCAGGCCGAGCTGGCGCTGGGCGTCAATGTCGCGCGCTACCCGGGGAACATCGTCGTCCTCAGCTGAACCGGCCGTTCCCCGTGAGTCATTGAACTGCAACAAAAAACTTCTGCCAAAAAGCCCGGGCCCGGGTGTCCCTTCTATTGGGGATCACCAGAGGAACGCACCCGATGCTTTCGAGTGGAGCTGCGCATGCAGAGCGCCTGCAGGACCGGGTGGATGCGGATGTCGTCCCCGCCGGGCATGGCGGGCTGAAGAAAGCCGAGCCGGGTCTCGCGCCGCTGGGACAGTGCACCTCCGCGCTCGATCTGCGCAGCTGGCTGCTCAAATATGCGCGCAACCTGGGCTTTTACGGCGCGCGCTATATCCAGCTCGCCCGGCCCTGCTGGGGGCTGGAGGAGAGCGAGCCGGGTTTTGCCATCCGTTATCTGTCGACCTCCAGCCAGGCGGACCGTGAGGACGAGCACTGGATCGCGAGCGATCCGGCGATCGGGCGGATCCGCGGCGCCTATGTGCCTTTTTCCTGGTCGACGCGAAACGGAGTTACCGGCAATCCCCGACATCGCGCCTGGCTCGACGGCGAGCGCGCCCGGGGCGTCGATGCCGGCCTGGTCGTACCGGTGCAGGACAGCGCGGGCTGCCCCGCCTATCTGAGCTTCTTCGGATTCGACGAGGCATCGATCCAGCGCCTGATCGACCAGTGCGCCCCGGAGATGACCTTCCTCGCCGGTCAGTTCCATGCGCTGGCCAAGACGCTGGTGCCGATCGCCGACTGGGTCGGCCGCGCGCCGCGCCTGTCCAATCGCGAGCTGGAATGCCTCCGCCTGGCGGCACTGGGCCAGACCGTGGACGAGAGCGGCCAGACGCTCGGCATATCGGGCCGGACGGTGGAGTTCCACCTGCGCAATGCGCTGGAGAAGCTGGGTGCGCCGACCAAGCTGCGGGCGGTGGTGCTGGCGTTCGGTGCCGGAGCGGCGGTCGCGATCTAGCGGTCGCTGTCCGGCGCCTGCTTGATCAGGGCGTCGAGAGCGAGAAGCTGCTCGATCAGCGGCTCGAGCTGATCGAGCGGCCAGCTATTGGGTCCGTCCGAAAGGGCGTGGTCCGGATCGGGATGCGTCTCGAGGAAGAGCCCGGCGATGCCGCAGGCCACCGCCGCGCGGCTGAGCAGGGGGACGAAGCGCCGCTCGCCCCCCGACCGGTCGCCGTGCCCGCCCGGCAGCTGCACCGAATGGGTCGCGTCGAACACCACGGGCGCGCCGGTTTCGGCCATGATGGCGAGCCCGCGCATGTCGTTGACCAGATTGTTGTAGCCGAAGCTGGTGCCGCGCTCGCAGAGGAGGAAGCGGTCGGGATCGAGGCCGTCCTCGGCGGCGGCGCGCCTGGCCTTGTCGAGCACCTGCGCCATGTCGCCCGGGGCCATGAATTGCCCCTTCTTGATGTTGACCGGGCGGCCCGACCGGCCGGCCGCCGCGATCAGGTCCGTCTGGCGGGCGAGAAGGGCCGGGGTCTGCAGCACGTTCGCCACCTGGGCGACGGGCGCGACCTGCCGTGCTTCATGGACGTCGGTCAGCACGGGCAGGCCGGTCTCCGCGCGGACCTTGGCGAGGATTTCCAGTCCCTCGTCGAGCCCGGGACCGCGAAACGAGGTCCCCGAGGTGCGGTTGGCCTTGTCGAACGAGGCCTTGAAGATGACCAGGATACCGAGCCGTTCGGCCATCGCCGCGAGCGTGCCCGCAACGTCGAGCGCAAGGCGTTCGGATTCCAGCACGCAGGGGCCGGCGATGAGGAACAGGGGGCGGTCGTTGCCGATCCGGTGGCCGAGAAGCTGCATGGGGTAATCCGTTCGGTCAGGCGAGGTGGCGCTCGGCGAGCGCGGCTTCGACGAGGACGACATCGCCGGGATTGTTGACTTCCCAGACGCCGCCGGCGGGGTCGGGAATCTCGACCATCCGCATGCCGATGCCGGCGTGGAGGAAGCGCAGCTGCTCCAGCCCCTCGACAATCTCGAGCGGCGAGGGAGGCATCTGGACATACTCCGCCAGCGCGCCGCGCCGATAGGCATAGACGCCGAGATGGAAATAGACCGGCGCTTCCCGGCAGCGCTCGGGCACATGGGGAATCACGCGCTTGGAGAAATAGAGCGCGTCGGCGGCGGCATCGAACACCACCGTCGTGCCGCCGACCCGGCCGCGCCGCGCTTCCTCGGTCAGCCGGTCCAGCTGGAGCGGCGAGCAGCGGATCATCGGCGTCGCGACCCGGACCTGCGGCTCCACGCGCAGCGTCTCGATCAGCAGCTCGACTGCGAGCGGCGGGGTGAGGGGGGAATCGCCCTGGAGGTTGACGATGATCTCCGCATCGATCCCCGCCTCGCGAAGTGCCGCCCAGCATCGCTCCGTGCCGTTGCGGCAGCTGCTCGGCGTCCGCACCACCTGCGCCCCGAAGCGTCGCGCCGAATCCGCGATCCGGTCATCGTCCGTCGCGATCCATACCTCCGCGACGCCGCCTACCGTGCAGGCGGCCTCCCAGCTGCGCTGGATGAGGCTCTTTGCCGCGCCACCCGCGCCGCGCAGCGAGACGAGCGGCTTGCCCGGAAAGCGCGACGACGCGAAGCGTGCGGGAATGATGATCGCGGCGCGCATCGGCTGCGCCGTCACGCCCGTTCCACCGACCAGCTTGAGCATCAGCCGATGCCGAGCCGGAGCAGGTCGTGGATATGGACGAGGCCGCGGACCCGCCCGCCAAGCGCGTCGCTGAGGACGAAGACGGCGGTGATCCGCGCCTCGGACATGATGGTCAGCGCATCGCGCGCCATGGCATCGCCGCTCAGCGTCCTTGGCCGCGCGGTCATCACCTGCTCGGCGGTACGCGAGCCGAGGTCGGTGCCGCAGCGACGGATGTCGCCGTCGGTGATCACGCCGACGAGCCGCTGGTGCCGGTCGACCACGCCGGCGATGCCGAAATTCCTGGCGCTGATCAGGTCCAGCACCTCGGCCATCGGCGTGTCCGGCGTGGTGAGCGGCAGCGCGTCGCCTTCGTGCATGAAGCTGTCGACCGAGACCAGGTCGAGGCCGAGGCGGCCCCCGGGGTGCAGGGCGAGCAGATCGGATGCCCTGATCCCGCGCAGCTGCATCATCGCCACGGCGAGTGCATCGCCGAGGGCCAGCATCATCGCGGCGGAAGTGGTCGGGGACTTGCCGAAGGGGCAGATCTCGGAGCGCGGCGGGAGCAGCAGGGTTATTCCCGCTGCAGCCGCCACCGGGGAATCCAGGTTGGACGTGATCGCGATGATCGGCACGGCGAGCGCTTCCGCCCGCCGCATGATTACGCCGAACTCGCGCGTGTCGCCCTGGTTGGAGAAGATCACGAGCGTGTCGCCGGCGCCCAGCGTGCCAAGCTCGCCATGCACCGCTTCGCCGGCGTGGAGGAAGATCGCCGGCGATCCGGTCGATGCCAGGGTGGCGGCGACCTTGCGCGCTATCTGGCCCGACTTGCCGAGCCCGCACAGCACGGCCCGGCCGCTGGTCGCCAGCAGGAGCGCCACTGCCTCGGCAAAGCTGGAGTCGAGCCCGTGCGCGAGCGACCACAGGGCCTCCGCTTCGGTTGCGATGGCCCGCCGGCCCATGGCAACGATCCCGTCGTCATCGACGGCCTTTTCGGCAAGCGCATCCATGCCGCGGGCCTGGCTCCTTCCGCGCCGGGAATGACGCTGCTCGAGTCTAGTGCGGCCGGTGCGACGCCCTGCTCGGGAAAACCACAGGCCCGTTCAATCGCGCGTGCCGTGCTTTCCCTTGAGCGCGACGAGCAGCGGCTGGGCGATGCCGTCGGGTGGAGGCGTCACGGTCTTGCCGGTCAGGACCTCGGCGATCAGCTGGCGGGTGCGAGCATCCTGGCCAGGTTCGATCTGGACGCGCTCCAGCCGGCCGCCCGGGGCGATCTCGATCGAGGCGCGGACGCTGAAGGCGAGGCGGTTGGTGCGCGGGTCGCCGCGCAAATGAGCCTGGAGCTCGCGCGCGAGCTGTCCGTAAAAGGCCAGGCGCTGGACCGCGGTGGGTCGTGACGGTGGTGGCGCGGCCTGCTCGCGCACCACGACGCGCCCGAGCGGTACGAGGGGCGCGGCTTCCCTGGCTTCGGGGATCGTCAGGATCGCCGCATTCGTCCGGCTGTAGCGGGCGATGAGCCCGGTTCCGCGCAGCAGCAGGCGCAATGCCTCGCGCGGCGTGAAATTGCCCCGCACCGGACCCGACCGGCGGCCATTGGTGAGCGCACTGTCATAGAGCAGCTGGACGCCGGTGGCGCGGAAATAGGCGGTGAGCGCCGCATCGAGCGGCTGGGCGGGAATGTCGAAGGCGATGCGCTGGTCGCCGCCGCTCGCCTGGGCGTGTGCTTCGTTGGCTAAAAAGATCGTGGCGGGAAGGGTTCCGAGGACCGCGCACGCCGGGACAAGCCTGAAGAGGATCGGCGGCGCCATCGCCGGGCAGGATAGAGCAGCCCCATGCCGGTTGCGAGGTGTGAATTGCGACGGTTGGGGGCCGGCACGGTCTCCGATCGGGCCAGACATTGTCGTGCGCCGGCCAAGTCGATCGGGGGTGTGCGGCAGGATTGGCCTCGCGCCGATGCGATCGGAGGCTTCGTAATCGCGTAATTGTACAAATGAAATGCAAGATAAATGGAAAAGTAAAATTTCCAAAATTGGCAAAGGTGTCGAAAATAACCCCGAGGCAACGCATTAAATCCATGTGAAGGTAAAATGATAGTCTCGGAATTATTTTAGAGAAATTCGAAAATATCTCAGAGTGCGCAAGATCGGAAAAATTGCGTCATCAAACTGCAACAAAAAAGCTTTGCCAAAATGGAGTTAGCCCCGTGTCCACTTAGCAGGGAGCCAGATCGGCGGGGAAAGAGAGATGTTCGCGAGCAGCGCCTTCGGGCGCCATATCAGCCCCGTTGCATCCGATGGGTTGCGGCCCGCGGATCGGGTGGGGCTGACTGCGCCGGCGTCGCTCGCTGCGCTCGTCGACGATCTGGCGCAGTGCGAGGATGCGGATGCGCTGCGGCAATGGCTCGCCGACCACGCGCTGCGGCACGGGTTTCGCGGCGCGCGCTACATGCATCTCGGCCATCTGCACCTGGGCCAGCGCCTTCCGCACTGGAAGCTGCTGCGCTTCCTCTCGACGCATCCGGACAGCGCCAATCTCTGGATTACCGACCAGCCCGGGCTGGAGGCCATCCTGATGACCTTCCTGCCCTTCGCCTGGTCGAGCGGCGAAGGCGAGGGGCTGACCGAGCAGCAGCGCGACTGGTATGCGGCGCAGCAATTCCAGGGCCGGCCTGCGGGCGTCACGGTGCCTGTCCAGGATCATGCGGCCGGCCCGGCCTGCCTGATCCTGTTCGGCGGCACCGAGGAGGGCGCGCTGCATCTCGTCGACGCCCAGGCGCCGTCGCTGGCGGTGCTGGCGCTCGCCTTCCACCTGATGGCCAAGGCGATCCTGCCGACGAGCAACAGCCTGGGGCCGGCGCTGTCCGACCGGGAGATCGCCTGCCTTCGGCTGGCCGCGCTCGGCGAGACGCTGGCCGAGGCTGCGAACAAGCTGGGCGTCTCGATCCGCACCATCGAGCTGCACGTCGCGCGGGCGAGCAAGAAGCTCAACGCCGTCAACAAGATCCACGCGGTCGCCCTGGCGATCGGCGCGGGCCTGATCGAGATCTGAGATGCGCGAGCGGTTCTTCCTCCTGGCTTCCGCCGCCATGTCGATCGTAGCGGGAGCGGCGCCTGCGGCGCTGGCCCAGGATGCGCCGGCTGCCGAAGCGGGCGCGCGCGCGGCGCCGGACAGCTTCATGATCGCGGCGATCGACGTCTCCGGCGTCACCCGGCTCAGCAATGCCGAGATCGAGACGCTGATCTATCCCTATCTCGGGCCCGGCCGGACCAACGCGGATGTGATCGCCGCGCAGAAGGCGCTCGAGCGGGCCTATGCGGCAAAAGGGTTCGAGGCGGTCGAGGTCGAGGTTCCGATCCAGCCCAACGAGACGTTCAGCCAGGGCATCGTCCAGATCGTCGTGCGCGAGGCGCCGCTCGGGCGCGTCCAGGTGGTCGATGCGAAGCACCATTCGGCCGAGGTCGCGCGCGCCCAGGTGCCGTCGCTGGTCGAGGGGCAGCCGATCAACGTCGCCGCGCTCCAGCGCGACGTCGCCGAGGCCAACCGCTATCCCGACCGGGCGATCAACCCGAAGTTCAAGCCCGGCGCGGCGCCCGGCACCGTCGATGTCGACCTGGAGGTCGAGGACAAGCTGCCGCTGCACGCCAGCATCGAGCTGAACAACGACAGCAGCCCCAACACCCGGCCGCTGCGGCTGAGCAGCACGGTGCGCTATGCCGATCTGTGGGGGCAGGGCCATACGCTGACCGTGACCAGCGCGATCACGCCGCAGGACACCAACCAGAGCGCGGTGGTCTCGGCCTCGTACAATGTGCCGCTGATCGGGACGCCCTGGTCGTTCCTGCTCTATGGCTACAAGTCGAACAGCAACGTCGCGGCGCTGGGCGGCACCAATGTGCTGGGCAACGGCTATCAGATCGGGGCGCGCGCCACCTATCGCCTACCCGGCGACAAGGTCTCGCAGCAGATAAGCTTCGGCCCCGATTTCAAGAACTTCAAGGAAAACATCTCGCTGGCGGGCAAGGCGCTGCAGCCGACCCGCATCCGCTATCTGCCGTTCGTCACCGAATATTCGCTGAGCGGCGCGGACGAGACGAGCAGCTTCGGCCTGACCTTCGGCGCGACCGCCGGCCTGCGCGTCGTCAAGCGCGACGATTGTTTCGAGAGCCCGTTCGACACCGCGACCCCGCCGCCGGGCGTGCTCACCTGCAGGCTGGGCACCGGCGAGATCGGCGTGGTCGCCGACCAGTTCACCGGGCGCGCGATCGATGCGAACGAGAATTTCGTCCATTTCAACCTGGACCTCAACTACACGCGCACCCTGATCGCGGACTATCAGCTCGCGCTGCGCGTCTCGGGCCAGTTCGCCGACACCAGCCTGGTCACCAACGAGCAGTTCTCGGTCGGCGGCATGTCGAGCGTGCGCGGCTATTATGTCTCGGAAGCGGTGGGCGACGACGGCTTCGTCACCTCCATCGAGATGCGCACGCCGAGCCTGGCGCCGTCGCTCGCCAGCTTCGTCGACGAGCTGCGCTTCTTCACCTTTCTCGATGCCGGCTATGCCCGCCTGCGCGCGCCCTCCGTCGGCCAGACCGACGAATTCCGCATCGCCGGGATCGGCGGCGGTTTCCGGGTGCAGGTCTTCAAGCTGCTCAGCGGCGAGTTCGTGATCGGCGTGCCGCTCCGCGCAGGGCCGACGACCAGCCGCGGCGAGCCGCGATACAGTTTTTCGCTGAAGGGCGAATTCTAACTTCGGACAGCAATGGGGATCTGAACGTGGGCCGTAAATTTCTAGCATGGCTGATCGCGCTGATCGCGATCACCACTCCGGCCTTCGCCCAGACGAGCGGCGGCTGGTGGAACAAGGACTGGCCCTATCGCCGCCCGGTGACGGTCGACACCTCGCCGACCGGCGGCAACATCAGCGGGGCGATCGGCCGCACGGTGCTGCTCGTCCGGCTGCACGACGGCAACTTCACCTTTGGCGACGCGCTGGAGAATGGCGCGGACCTGCGGGTGCTCGACACCGACGGCAAGACCCCCTTGCCCTTCCATATCGAGCGTTACGACGCGGCGAACAGCATCGCGACCCTGTGGGTGTCGGTGCCCAGCCTCAATGGCGGCGAGAAGCGCCAGCTCTGGCTCTATTACGGCAACAAGAACGCGTCGGCCGGCAGCAACGTCGCCCAGACCTATGATCCCGACACCATCGCCGCCTATCATTTCAGCGAAGCCGCGGGAAAACCTGCCGGTGACCTGACCGCCAACGCCAACAACGCGCAGAACGCGGTGCCGGCGATCGACGAGAATGGCGTGATCGCCCGCGCGGCGCGCTTCCAGGGGCAGGGCGAGCTGGTGATCCCGGCGACGCCGTCGCTGGCGATGCCCGCGGGCGCGCCGCTGACGCTGAGCGCCTGGGTAAAGGCGGACCAGCCGGCCGGCGAGCAGGCGATCTTCACCCGCGGCCCGCTGATCGTCGGCATCGCCAATGGTGTGCCCTTTGCGACGATCGGCACACAGCGCATCCAAGCAGCCGCAGCGCTCAAACCCGGCGAATGGACGCAGCTCGGCTTCGTCGCCGACGGGCAGAGCCTCCGCCTCTATGTAAGCGGCGTCGAGGCTGCTGCCGCTGCCGGCGCGCTGCCGGCGCTCGACGGCCCGATCACGCTGGGCGGCGCGCCCGGCCGTCCGTTCAGCGGCGAGCTCGACGAGGTCCGGCTGTCCAAGACGGCGCGTCCTGCCGCGATGCTGCTGGCCAGCGCGCAGGCCGAGGGGCCGAGCAACAAGCTGGTCAGCGTCGCCGGCACCGCCGAGCGGCAGAGCTCGGGCGGCGGCACCTTCTTCTACGTGCTGAGCAAGGTCGAGCTGATCGACGCCTTCATCATCGGCCTGTGCCTGTTCATCCTGGTGCTGGCGGTGCTCGTGATGATCACCAAGTCGAACTACATCAACCGGTCGGTTCGGGCGAACCGCGTGTTCCTGAAGCGCTTCCGCAGCCTGCACGAAGATCTGATCAGCATGAAGCAGGTCGAAGGCGTGAGCCCGCGCGAGTTGGCGGTGATCGAGCGGGCGCCGCTCGGCCGGATCTACGAGACCGGGATCGACGAGTTGGAGGTGCGCCGCGCGGTGCGGGGCAAGCGTCCGCTGTCGGGCGAGAGCGTCGAGGCGATGCGCGCCGCGGTCGATGCCGTGGTGGTCGAGGAGAACCAGAAGCTCGATCGCTGGCTGGTGCTGCTGACCATCGCGATCTCGGGCGGCCCGTTCATCGGGCTGCTCGGCACGGTGCTCGGCGTGATGAATACCTTCGCCGGCGTGGCGCAGGCGGGCGACGTCAACGTCAACGCGATCGCGCCCGGCATCGCCGCGGCGCTGATGGCGACGATCGCAGGCCTGACCTGCGCGATCCCGTCGCTGTTCGGGTACAATTATCTGAACAGCCGGATCTCGGCGCTCTCGGACGAGATGCGCGTGTTCGTCGACCGGCTGATCACCCGCCTGGCCGAGATGCAGATCGAGGACGCCCCGCCGCCCGTGCTCCTGGCGGCCGAGTGATTGCGGCGAGGGGAGACCAGCCATGCAGATCAACAAGGGCCGCAAGGCCTATGACGACATCAACATCACGCCGATGCTCGACCTGGCCTATGTGCTGCTCGTCATCTTCATCCTGATGGCGACCGCCTCGGTGCAGGGGATCAAGGTCGACCTGCCCAAGGCGAGCGCCGCGCAGAGCCTGGTCCAGCCCAAGACGATCGCGATCACCGTCACCACCGACGGGCAGATCTTCATGGACGCCTTTCCGGTGACCATGGCCGATCTCGAAACGCGGCTGCGCAACGCCAAGGCGAGCAATCCCGACGTGCCGATCGTGCTCAAGGGCGACCAGACGGCGCAATACGGCAAGGTGACGCAGGTGCTCGACCTGTGCCGCCAGCTCGACCTCAACAAGGTGGGGCTGGTCACCGGCAAGCCCAGCACCGCCTCCTGAGATCGGTGAGGCGCGGGTGACCACGATGCAGCCTAGGGACTTCGAGGCTTTCGAGGATCGCGCGCCGATCCGCGAAGCGCTTCCCTATGTCATCGGGCTGGTGCTGCTCGGGGCGCTGGCCTGGTTCGTCTACAGCCAGATCACCGCGGTGCGCGGGGTTCGGGTCAACGAGGACTCCAAGTCGGTGGTCGATGTGGTGCCGTTGCCACCGCCACCGCCACCGCCGCCGCCTCCGCCGGAGCCGAAGGAGAAGCCGCCCGAGCCGACCGAGCAGCCCCAGCCTTCGCCGGCCGAGGCCCCGAAGACGCCGCAGCAGCAGCCCCAGGCTGCGCCGGTGACGATCGCGGCGCCGGCACAGGCGGGAACCGACAGCTTCGGGCTGGCTGCGGGCAATGGCGGCGGGATCGGCGCGCCGGGCGGCAGCGGCACCTGCCTGGGCACCAATTGCGGCGCCAAGCCTGCGGGCGGCGGCGGCCTGGGGGAGGGGCTCTATCGCCGCTACCTCAGCTCCGAGCTCGAGGAGCGTGTGCGCGCCGACGACCGGCTGAGCCGGTTGGTGTTCTCGGCCGATCTGCTGGTAACCATCACCGCGGATGGTCGGGTGACCGGTGTGCGCCTGCTGAACATGCGCGGGAGCGATGACCAGGAAGGCATGAAGCGGCTGACTTCCGTGCTCGCGGGCATCCGCGGGCTCAATGTGCCGCCGCAATCCATGGTGTTCCCGCAGCGGATAACCGTCCGCGGCAGGCGAGGGATTTGACGTGCGCGCGGCACCCGGCCCGCGGCGTGGCTCAGCAATTTGGCGTGTGACGGTCCCCGCCGAGGGAACGCGCGCGAAACACGAAGGGGTGTGATGATGTTCGTGGGATTCAAGCTCCGGCGCTCGCGCCGCGCCATGGCAGGCGGCGCCGCGGCGGTGGCGCTGCTGTGGACCGTGCCGGCTTTCGCGCAGCAGGCGGCGGCTCCGGCCCAGCCTTCGGACAGCGCGATGGTCAATCTGGTCCGGCTGCTGATCGAGCAGGGCGTGCTGACCCCTGAAAAGGGCAAGGCACTGATGGACCAGGCGCAGGCCGAGGCAGTGCAGGCGCGCGCCGCGCTGGCGCAGGCCGCCGCCGCGCCGGTGCAGCAGGCCGCCGCCGATCTGCCGCCGCCGCCGGCCGGGACGGTGCGCGTGCCCTATGTCCCCGAGACGGTCCGCAACCAGATCAAGGAAGGGCTGCGCCAGGAAGTGCTCGCCCAGGCCAAGGCCGAGGGCTGGGCGGCGCCGGGCAAGGCCGCGCCCGACTGGGTCGACAATATCCGGATCCATGGCGACCTGCGCTTCCGCTCGGCCTCGAGCTTCTACGCGAAGGACAATTCGCCCGACTATATCGATGTCTCCGAGTTCAACGAGACCGGGCCGATCGACCTCACCCGGCAACTCGCGCCGCGGATCAATACGACGCGCGACAAGCGGAACAACATGGAGATCCGCGCCCGGATCGGGCTCGAGGCGACCGTGGCCAACCGGTTCACGCTGGGCTTCCAGCTTGCGACCGGAGAGAATGCCGGCCCGATCTCGACCAATGCCACGCTGGGCGGCGGCTTCCGCAAGCGCGACCTGTGGCTGCAGAACGCCTATGTGAAGGGCGAGCTCGTCCCCGGCCTGACGGCCATGGTCGGCCGGTTCGACAATCCGTTCCGCACCACCGACCTGATGTTCGATCCCGATCTGGCGCTCGACGGGCTTTATGGCGAGGCGAACCTGGCCAAGATCGTCGGCGAGGACGGCTTCACCCTGGCCGTGCGCGGCGGTGCGTTCCCGGTGATGTTCGAGGATCCGGACTTCCCGTCGACCTCGTCGGAGAAGCGCAACTGGCGCGACCGCTACCTGTTCAGCGGGCAGGTCGAGCTGGCGAAGAAGTTCGGCAACGGCGTCGAGGCGCACCTGGCCGGCGCCTATCACAACTTCACCTATCTGCGCGGGCACGTCTCGGCGCCCTGCGACATCTATTCGGTCGAGAACGTCGAATGCTCGACCGACGCGCTGCGTCCGCTCTTCGCGACCAAGGGCAACACGCTGATGTTCCTGCGGCGGTTCGACACCACCGCCAATCCCAACCCGAACGATCCGCGCCAGCCGCAATATCTGGGCCTGAAATTCGCCTATCGCGTGCTCGACCTGAGCGGCTCGGTGAGCGTGCCGATCTCGGATCGCGTCGTCGCCAAGCTGACCGGCAATTATCTCTACAATTTCGGCTTCAATCCCAAGGGCATCTGCGCCGAGGGGCCGGACGGGGCGCCGCTCAACAATGTCGTGCTCTCCGATCCCGCAAACAATCCGCTCCAGGGCGCCTGCGACCCGACCAACCCGGCGCGCTTCGTTGGCGGCAACCAGGGCTATGGCGGCTATTTCTCGATCGGCGACCCCAATCTGTTCAGCGTCAATCCGCGGCGCGCCCAGCGGGGCGCCTGGGCGGTCAACCTCGCCTACAAATATCTCGAGAGCGACGCCGTTCCGGACAGCTTCACCGATTCCGACTTCCACCTTGGCGGCACCAATGCGCGCGGCTTCGTCATCGGCGGCGCCTGGGCGCCCTATGACGGCATCGCGATCGGGGCGCGCTGGCTGAGCGCGAACCAGATCGTCGATGCGCCGCTGGCGATCGACGTGCTGCACCTCGATCTCGGCGTCGCCTTCTGATGCTCCGCCGCACCGCCTCGCCCTGCTCGCGCGGTCGCGCCGGCCATGGGCGGCGGTGCGGATTCCGTATCCCGACCCCCTTCGCGTTCCTGAACGACCTTCAGGCTGGAGTACCGCAATGACCGCTCGCCGCTCGCTCTCGCCCCTTGACGCCCGGCGTCATCTGCTGCTGCTCGGCGCGAGCGCGGCGACGCTGGCGCTCGGCCTGACCAGCACGCCGGCGGCGGCGCAGACGATGGGCAGTCTGCTGCGCCAGCAGGCCGGTGCGCCGCGCCCCCAGGCGCAGCAGCCGAGCGCGGTGCCGGTGCGCTCGCCGACGATGCAGGCGGCGCTGGCGCGCCAGCGCTCGACCCAGTCGCGGATCGCGCAGATCCGCGCCTATGCAAGCTCGCTGCGCCAGGCCGCGACGCGCACCGGGGTGACCGACGGCCTGTCGTCGGGCGGTCTCGATCCGACCGATGCGATCCGCGAGGCGATCGCCGCCGCCAAGGCCGGCGATACCGAGCGTGCCAACCAGCTCCTGGTCAGCGCCGGCGCGGCCAATGACGCGACGGGGGTGAAGATCTGGCAGGGCGCGGGGCTGCCGAGCCAGACGGTGGTCGACGGGCGCGTCGTCGTCACGATCGACCAGACCCAGGAGCGGGCGCTGCTGTCGTGGAACCGCTTCGACATCGGTGCCAACACGACGCTGCAGTTCAACCAGAAGGAGAATGGCGTCGCGAAGCCCGGCTGGGTGGCGGTCAACCGGGTGACCAATTCGACGGACCCCAGCCTCATCCTCGGGAACCTCAAGGCCGACGGCACGGTGGTGGTGCTCAACCGCTCGGGCATCATCTTCGGCAAGAACAGCCAGGTGAACACCCATTCGCTGCTGGCGAGCACGCTGGACCTCGGCGCCGCGATCGTGGGCACCGGACCGAATGCCCGCGCCACGACGATCAAGGATCGCAATACCTCCTATCTGGAAGGGGGGCTGTTCAGGGCCGCCCCGGCCAGCGATCTCCTGTCCCCGGTCGTGCTGGTCTCCGCCGTGACCGGACAGGGCGGGAACGAGGGTGCGATCACCGTCGACAGCGGGTCCCAGCTGAGTTCGGGCACCGGCGGCTTCCTGATCCTCGCGGCCCCTCAGATCACCAGTTCGGGCGCGCTGCGCGCGGTCGAGGGGCAGGTCAGCCTTCAGGCGGGGCGCGAGATCGGTTTCGTCGCATCCACCGGCGGCAAGGACAGCGTGGATCCCGATGTCCGCGGCTATATCCTGACGAGCGGCGGGGCCGACGCCGACCTTGCCGGGAACATCCTGGTCGATGGCCTGATCGAATCGCGCCGTGGCTATCTCTCGCTCGGCACGGGCATGTTCGGCAGGATCGCGCAGAACGGCCTGCTGTCGAGCAGCACCAGCGTCTCGCGCAACGGCAAGATCTCGCTGACCGGCGGGACGGTCCTGCTCGGCGGGAGCGGCGATCCCGGGCGGGCGGGCGGCCTGGAGATTGTCGCCGACACCAATGGCGAGGTCGTTCCGCAGGGAACGGCGAACGAGCCCGCCGTCTTCAAGGCCTCGCAGATCGAGATCGGGACGCGCGTCGCGCTGAGGGCGGTGCCCGAGCAGCCCGCGCCCTTCGCGATGCTGCCGACCAACTTCACCATGGGCGAGAATGCGCTGATCTATGCGCCCGGCGCGAACATCGTGGTGGGCGCGACCAAGGACATCGGCCGGCTGGTCGCGGGGGTCCAGGAGCAGTTCCCCGGCCATGTCGAGATCGGCCGCGGCGCGACGATCGATGTCAGCGGCTACAAGGACGTCCAGCTCGACGCGTCGCGCAACTCGATCGAGATCACGCCGGTGAAGCGCAACGAGCTGCGCGACACGCCCAATTATCGCGAGGTGGCGCTCGACGGCAATTTCACCCTCAACGGCGCGACCCTATTCGTCGATCCCCGCCTGTCGGGCGTGCGTGCCGACGGCGTGGCCTGGGTCGGCTCCCCGCTGATCGAGGCGGGGAGCCTGGCCGGCCAGATCGGCGTGACCGCGCAGGAACTGATGACCAAGGGCGGCAGCGTCAGCCTGCTGACCACGCAGCTGGGCGGCAGCGCCGCGAACCCGGCGAGCGTGCATGTCGCAAAGGGCGCGACGATCGACTTCTCGGGGGGCTGGGTCAGCTATGCCGGCGGCACGGTGCGGACCAGCCGGCTGGTCACCAGGGACGGGCGGATCGTCGACATCGGCAAGGCCGATCCGAACGACGTCTATGTCGGCGTGGTCGACGGCTTCACCGAGGTCCAGCCGCGCTTCGGCGTGCTGCGCACCTATCTGAGTGCGGCGGGCCAGGGCCTGCGCCTCGATGCCGCCTATGACGAAGGGCGCGATGCGGGCAGGCTGACGATCGGCGATCCGGCCGTGATCAACGCGCCGACCGTGACGGTGGACGGGAGCTTCTACGGCAACGCCTTTGCCGGCGTTCGCCAGATCGCCGCCGGCGACAGGCCGAGCCTGGCGAGCACGATCGCGGGGGACGGGCGGAAGCTGCAGCGCAACGCGTTCGAACTGCCCTCGGGCGGTGGCGTGTCGATACGGTCTGCGGGCGACATGCTGGTCTATCATGGCGAGCGCGGCGCCGCCGAGGCGAACCGGGGCGAGCTGCTGCTGAACGACGCGATGCTGAACGACGCCGGCCTGTCGGCCCTGTCGCTCACCACGCTCGGTGCCGTCACCTTCGCGGGCACCAACCCCTTCACGCTGCAGACGCCGGATGCGTTGCGGATCACCGGGGCCTCGGACCTCGTCCTGGCCCCCGGCGGCGCGCTGACCGTCGTGGCCGGGCGCACGATCCGGTTCGACGGCAGGGTGACGGCGAGTTCGGGCTCGATCGACGCGCGGACGGTGAACCTTGCAGGGCCCGGCCTGGCCTCGCCGGGATCGGCCTATCGGATCGGCGCCTATGGCAGCGGCAATGGCGACGATATCGGCACGAACGGCCAGCTGCTGTACGCCAGCGATCCGGGCGAGCTTCACCCGTTCGACGTGATCGTCACGGGCACCCTCTCGACCGCCGGGCTGTGGGTCAACGACTATGCCGAGCAGGGCGCACCGCGGGGCGGGGCGTTCAGCGACGGCGGCAGCATCACCCTGTCGGCCGCGCGCAACGTCTTCGCCGCGATCGGCACCAGCCTGGAGACGGCGACCCAGGCGGTCGACCTGAGCGGCAGCGTGCGCGTGAGCGGGACGCTCAACGTGATGTCGGGCGGCTATGTCAGCACGACGGGCAGCCTGGTGCTCGACGGCAAGGGCGGCAACGTCTCGCTGTCGGCGGCGACCACCTATGCCGCGGCCGGGCTGACCAACAGCGGCCGCATCGAGGTCGAGTCCAATCCGCTCGCCGACAAGCCGCTGGGCGGCACCAGCCAGTCGGTCGACTTCACGCCGCTTCCGGTCGGCGGGCTGCCCTTCCCCGGCACGCCGGTGTTGCCGCAACTCGTGCCCGATCCGCGCGCGACGGTGGACATCGGCGGCGCGACGATCCTGGGCTATGGCTTTGCCGGCGGCGGCACCTTCTCGCTGGTCGCGCCGGACATCAGCTTCGGCTCGGACAACCGGCCCGGCACCACGCATATCGGCCTCGATTTCTTCCGCACCACCGGCTTCGGCACGCTCGCCCTGAGCAGCTATCGCGCGCGGATCGTCGACGACGTCTTCACCAACGCCCGTGCCGGCAAATCCGCGTTCCTGGAGACCAGCCAGTTCGTCGTGAAGGCGGGCGAGACGCTCGACCTCACCCAATGGCTGCTGCCGACGGTGCTGAGCGCCGATCAGGCGAGCGCATTGCGCGGTCTGGCGAGCGGGGCGGACCTGCACGGCCAGTCGTTCCTCACGCCCTCGCGGATGGACGCGCTCTGGGATCGCAAGGCGGCGCACCTCGTGCTCGGCGGGCTGACCGAGCTCGACGTGCTGGCCGGCGGCACGATCACCGGCGCCCCCGAGGCAAGCCTGACCGTCAGCAAGCTCTACAATGGCGGCACGATCGCGCTGCACGGCGGCACGATCACCCAGCGCAACGACCTGCCCAATGACCTCGTCATCGGCGGTCTCGGCGTGCGCGGCGCCGATCTGGGCGGCAACGGGCTGGCGGATGCCTTCGGCGGCGCGACCGACTCGTTGGGGCGGTTCGACGAGAATGCGCTCAACGCCGCCGGGGTCCGGGACCATGCCGATCCCAACCGGGTGATCACCAACCGCGAGCTGGTCTCGCGCGAAGGCTCGGACCGGCTGATCTATTTCCTCGGCAAGCTGGATGCCGGGCAGGGGATCCTGCTCGACAATGGCAGCGTCACCGATCTCTCCGGCATCGCGATCTTCAACCCGCGTGCGCCGTTCCAGCCGGGCGGTGCCCAGGTCCGGGTCGGGCGGGTAATCGACGGCGGCAGCATCGCCCTGTCGTCCGGCAGGGGCGCGACGCGGCGCGGTTCCTCCACGGTCGTGCTCGCGCAATCCACGCTGACCCGGCGCGACGCCGCTGCGGTGGATATCAGCGGCACCAGCGCCTATGTCGACCTGGCGACCGGCCTGGGCAATTTCACTTCCTATCTGGAATGGAGCGCAGCCGGTTCGATCTCGGCGCTGGGCGGCGGCTCGCTCGGCACCACGGCGATCGACGCGCATGGCGGCACGGCGCAGGCCGAAGGCGGCACGCTCGAATGGCTGCTGCCGACCCTGGGCACGAATGCCGCGGGCGGCGTCGATTATCTCAATGCGGGGATGATCGCGGCGAGCGGTTTCGACAGCCTGATCGCCCGAAACACGCTGACCCTGGACGGCGATTTCTCGCTTGCGCTGCGCAAGGCGCTGATGGTCCTGTCGCAGGATCCGACCGTCGTCGGCGCGAAGTTCGGCGGCGAGGTCCATGTCTCGGCGACCGCGGGCTCCGACGCATCGATCAGGGCCGGCTATATCCGCTTCGCCAGCGACCGGGCCGCGGCGCTGCCCGGCGGGGCGGCCGGCGATGCGCAGGTCGAGTTCCTGGCCGGCGGGCAGGGCATCGATGTGGTGGGCGGCGTCGCCTTCGACCGCAGCATCGCCTCGATCGGGCTGCGCAGCTCGGGCGACTTCCGGCTGACCGGCGTGAACGACCTTGGCGTTGGGCAGTTCGCCTATAGCGGCCAGCTCCTCACTGCCGGCGACCTGCTGATCGATGCGCGCCGAACCTATGCGACGACCGGCACCGGCAATCTGCAGGCGCTGATCGAGGGCAAGACCAGCAATATCGATCCCTTCGACATCGCCGCGCTTGGCGATCACAGCATCACCTTCGGCAACACCTATCTCGATGCGAAGGCGCCCCCGCCGCTGTCGGCAGGCACCCATCTGCGCATCCTGGCCGCACGGATCGAGCAGAACGGATATCTGGCGGCACCGCTGGGCCTGCTCGAGCTTGGATCGAACAGCGCGGTGAACTTCAGCGGAATGTCGGCGCTCGCCACAACCTCGCTGACCTTCGGCGCGGGGAGCGTCACCACGGTCTCGGGTGCCGGCCTCAACATTCCCTATGGCAGCACCTCCGACCTGATCGAATATTATTTCCCGACGATCCCGACGCCGATCACGCGGCTGCCCACCGGGCAGCTCAACCTGGCCGCGGCCTCGATCGTCGAGGAAGCCGGTGCCCGGGTAGACGGGCGCGGCGGCGGCGACGTCTTCGCCTATGAGTTCCAGTCGGGCGTCGGCGGATCGCGCGACGTGCTCGACCGGTTCAACCGGGACCCGTTCAGCGCCAACGGCTTCGATCCGGTCACCGGGCGCGGCTATCAGTTCGCCGACCAGCGGCAGGTCTTCGCGCTGGTGCCGGTCAGCGAGGCGAACAAGATCGCCCCCTATGACCCGCTCTATTCGGCCGATTACGGCCGGGACGGCCCGGTCGACCTTTATGGCGGCAGCGCCGGGCGGACGGTGAAGCTCGACGGCGCGCCGGGCGTGCCGGCCGGCGAATATCTGCTGGTGCCCGCCAAATATGCGATGGCGATCCCCGGCGCGCTGCGCCTGGTCGAGAATAGCGGCAGCGGTGCACCGCTGCCCGGCCAGAACACCACCCTGCTCGACGGCAGCGTGATCGTCGGCGGCACCTATGGCTATGCCGAGAACGGGATCGCGGAATCGACCCGGCGGGGCTTCACCGTCCAGACGCGCGACGCCTTCCTCAAATATTCGAGGATCGTCACCACAAGCGGCTCGGAGACGATCGCCAAGAATGCGGCGGACAAGGGCGTGGCCCGGCCGCGCCTGCCGCTCGACGCGGCGCGCGTGGTTCTCAGCCCGCTCACCGCGCTGCGCATCGCCGGCACCTTCGACACCAGCCCGGCAGAGGGCGGGCAGGGCGGCCAGTTCGACCTGCTCGGCGCCAATGTCATCATTGCCGCGGACGACAGCCAGCAGACCGCGGGCGCGCTTACCGTGAGCGCGGCGACGCTGGGCAAGCTCGGCGCGACCAGCCTGCTGATCGGCGGCCAGCGCGCCGACAATGCCAATGGCACCACGGCGATCAACGCCAGCGCCAGCTCGCTGGTGATCCGCAGCGGCGTGACGCTGGATGCGCCGGAGCTGCTGCTCGCGGTAGGCGGGATCGGCTCGACGCTGGTCATCGAGGACGGTGCCACGCTCAAGGCGAGCGGCGCGCTCGGGACCCAGCCGGCGACCGACTATACCGCCTCCACGGCCGGATCGCTGGTGCGGCTCGCCAATGGCGCCGAGCGGCTCGTCTCGCGTACCGGCACCGGCGCCTCGACGCTGCAGATCGGTGCGGCGAACCTCAGCGGCGGTGCGCTTGCGCTCGATACGAGCGGGAGCTTCGTGGTCGCCGATGCGGCGTCCCTCGCGGCGCAGAAGATCGCGATCAGCGGCAGCGCGATCCAGTTCAACGCGAGCGCCGATGCGGCCGGCCAGCCCGGTGTGATCGGCGCCGGGCTCGAGGCCAAGCTCGCCGCGGCGCAGCAGCTGACGGTGCGGTCGCCCGGCGCGATCCGCTTCTCGCAGGGCAGCCATCGCTTCAACGACCTGGTGCTCGATACCGCGACGCTGGCGGCGAGCCTGGGCGGTGCCGCCGACGGCCAAGTGACGATCGATGCGGGTGCGGTCCGCCTGCTCAACGCGGCGGGCGCGGCGGATGGCTGTGCCGTGGCGGGCCTGTGCGGCCAGGCGGCGAACCTGACGATCAACGCGACGACGCTCAGCCTGGGCACGAACGCGGTGCGGACCTCGGGCATCACCGCCGGCGTGACGCTCGGCGCGCGCGACGGCATCTATGTGGAGGGCAAGGGATCCTTCTCGACGGGCAATGCCGCGCTCACGCTCCGCGCGCCGTTCCTCGCCGATCGCGCCGCGGCCGCCGATCCGCGCGCGCAGAAGGTGCGGCCGGAGTACAGCTTCCTCACCAATGCCGGCTTCACCCTGACGGCTCCGACGGGCGTTGCGTCCCAGTCCCCGACCGGCAATGCCGCGCCGGGCGCGAGCATCAGCATCGGCACCAAGGACGCGCCGGTGCTTTCGGCGACGATCGTCGGCAGCCTGATCCGGGCATCGGCCGGTATCATCGACGTGGAATCGCGTGGTGACATCACCCTGTCCGGCGCGACGCTGTCGACGCCGGGCTATGAGAAGACCTTTGGCGACAGCGTCGATGCGGTGACCGTCTCGGCCGGCGGCGGGACGATCAACCTCCTGTCGAAGACGGGAAATCTGCGCGCCGATGCGGCGAGCACGCTGATCGTCGACAATGGCACGGGCAGCGCGGGCACGCTCAATCTGCTCGCCGGCAATGGCGCGATCACGCTGGACGCGGCGCTCAATCCGGGCGTGCAGGGCAATCGCCAGAGCTCGTTCGCCTTCGACGCGGGCCGCTCTGCATTCGATCTGGGCGGCTTCGTGACGCGCTATGGGCGGCTGTTCGGCGGCGATATCGCGGTGCGCAGCGGTGCGGGCGACCTGGCGCTGGCCGCGGGGCAGGTGCTGAAGGCGAAGAGCATCAGCCTCACCGCGGACGGCGGCGCGATCACCATCGGCGGGACGCTCGACACCTCGGGCATGAGCATCGCGGGGATGACCGCCGATCAGGCGCGCAACGCCGCCGTCGATGGCGGGGACATCGCGCTGTGGGGACGCAATGGCGTCGCGCTCACCGCCACGGCCAAGCTCGACACGCATACCAGCGGCTATGCCGATACCGACAGCCGTGTCGCCTCGGCCGGCGACGTGACGATCGGGATCGAGTCCATGGATGCGGCGATCACCATCGCCAAGGGCGCGATCATCGATGTCGGTGCGCGCCGGACCCAGGCCGCCCAGGCTGCCGGCGAGACCGGCGCACGGCTGGTGCCGCAGGTGATCACCGATGCGGTGACCGGCAATCCGATCACCGTCTATCGCTATGCGGCGGCGGACGAAGGCGGGACCGTGCGTTTCCGCGCGCCGGTGCTCGGCACCAACGAGGACAAGGTCGCGGTCAGTCTTGGTGGATCGGTGCTGGGCGCGAGCGAGATCCAGCTCGAGGCGTTCAAGCGCTACGACCTCGATGCGCTGGCGAACAGCGGGCTCTATTCGGGGATCACCCGTGCGGCGGACGGCACGCTGCTGCTCGACATGGGCGCAAGCAGCGCTGCGGGCGGCAAGTATAATCCGTTCACCGAGAATTTCATGCTCGCCGATGGCGGCTCGTCGCTGGTGCGGTTCATCCAGGGCTTCGGCGTCACCACGATCGACGGCAGCAGCCTGGACGGGGTCCGGCTGCGGCCGGGCGTGGAACTCGCCGCGGACGGCAGCATCCAGACCACGACCCAGTGGAATCTCGGCGCGGCAACCTTCTCGCCGGCGCAGCTCGACGCGGCGGTGGCGGCCGGCGTGATCGAAGTCATCCCCGAGCTGAGCACCGGCGGGCAGACCCAGTATCGCGTGGTGCCGGGCAAGGAAGGCGCGCTGCTCGACCGCTTCGCCACCTTCCTCTACCGCACCGGCGGATCGGCGCGCGGCGAGGCGCCGGTGGTGACGATGCGCGCGGGCGGCAACCTGACGATCAACCGCAGCATCAGCGACGGCTTCTTCACCTTCCACGACAAGTCGAACGCCGGTTACATCAACTGGCAGCTCGGCGGCGGCGACCGGAGCTATTCGCCGGCGATCCAGTTCTCGTGCGGCGGGGCCTCGGGATCCTGCGGCAGCATCCCGAGCTATGCCTCGGGCGTGGCCAACAACCCGGGGGCGGGGGGCACGCTGGTCATCGGGCTCGGCTCGCAGGCGGCGCAGGGCGACCTCAATTCGGGCGCGCCCTATGTCAATTCGCCGCTGGCGCTTGCCGGCAATGGCGCCGCCGGTGGCGGCGAGGCGGGGGATTCGCTGGGCTTTGCCGAGCTCTTCCCGCTGCTCGACGGCAATGTCGCGATGCATTCGTCCGACCTGCGCCTGGTCGCCGGGGCAGGGGCCGAGCTGTCGGTCAATCCGCTCGTGGTGGATCGCGCGCTCAATGCCGACATGATCGTGGCGGGCCAGTATAGCTACCGCGTCACCGCGAGCGGCACCGTCAGCTTCGACGGGCCGCTGCAGTTCCAGCTGCTGCGGTCCACCGGCACGAGCGCGGTGAACTTCGACGTGGGCGACACGCTCAACCTGACCAACACGACCGGTGCGCTCGACCAGTTGCGCGACGACGCCTATACCCAGCTCAACTGGGGCAGCACCGCCGGCCTGGGCGCGGATGCGCGGGCGGCGGCGCTGCTCTATTTCGCCGGCAAGGGGTACAGCTTCACCGGGCCGGCGGGACAGCCGACCGGGATCACCGCGCCGCTTTCGGAGATCCTCGGCTTCCTCAAGAGCTTCGAGACGACCTACATGGCCGGCCTGACGGGTGGCCGGAACGGCTATACGGCGAACCGGACGCCGACGATCATCCGCTATGGCTCGGCTGCCCAGCAGAACAGTCCGACCGCGCCCAACCAGGCCTGGGTGCGCTCCTATGTGCGGACCGGCGACGGCGCGATCGAGGTTGCTGCGGCACGCGATGTCGACCTGCGCGGGGCGGCGAACCTGAACGATCGCAATGCGGTGACCTATCGTCGTGCGGACGGGACGTCGACGACGGCGCCCGACTATGGCGGCAGCGTCAACGCCTCGTTCGATTTCTCGGCCGCGGCGATCTACACGGCGGGCGTGCGCGTTGCGCCGGTGGACGTCACGGCGCGCATCGCCGGGGGCGGGCTGGTCACGATCCGGCCCGACAGCCCCTATCTGAACGCCGCGCCCGAGAAGCTGAACTTCATCCCTTCGCCCACGGCGCTGGCCGAGATCCCGCCGGTGCTGGCGTATCGCGGCGGCGACATCGACCTGATGGCGGGGAGGGACGTGCTCGGCACGCGCGACGTGTGGAGCGAGCGCGTCCTCAGTCTTGCCAACGGGAATCCCCTGGATCCCACGATCGGCCAGAACAGCCAGCGCTGGCGGGTCGTCGCGGGCGAGATCGGGGTGGATACCGAATTCGCCCTTTCGCCGCGCTATTTCACCTCGGGCGTGGGTGCGCTCGCCGGCGGCGACGTGACGATCGACGCCGGGCGCGACGTCGTCGAGCTGACGGTGGCGCTGACCAACGGCGTTTCGACTGCGCCGACCACCGCCGGGCCGGTGCTGCTGAGCTTCGGCAACGGCAATCTCGCACTCGATGCCGGGCGTGACATCCTGGCCGGCCGCTTCGATATCGCCTCGGGCACCGGCCGCATCCATGCCGAGCGCGATATCGGTGCATTCGGGATGGAGCCGTACGCGGTCAATCTCGTCCTGGATCGCGTTGTGCCCCAGCAATATGCCCGGGTGCGCCTGGCCGATGCCGTGGTGGACGTGTCGGCGAAGGGCACGGCGAAGCTCGCCAGCGTATCGGCGCTTGGCGTAAGCAGCGCGGCAACCCAGTCGCCAGGCTCGATCGGCTTCTTCAGCCCGGCCGCCGCGATCCGGATCGCGGCCAATGAGAAGGTGGAGCTCGCGCCGTCCTTCACCCTGGCCTCGGGTTCCGACTATGCGTCGGTGAACCACGTGCTGCCGCCCAGCGCCGAGTTCACCGCGCTCTCCGGCAGCGTGGTGCTGCCGACGGGGCAGTTCCTCTATCCCTCACCGATCGGCCAGCTGCGCCTGTTCAGCGACGGCAACATCGAGAATCTCTCGATCACGATGAGCGACATGGATCCGGGTCTGCTCGCGGGCGCGTTCATCACGATCAACCCCAATATCTACTTGCCGCCCTATGTTCTCTCCAACACCACCGACACCGACCTTCGCAGGCAGCACAACCAGCGCATCACCCATGCGGGAGATGCCGAGCCGGTGCGGATCTACAGCAACGGCGACATCGTCAATGCGACGATCTTCCTGCCCAAGCAGGGGCGGATCACCGCTGGCGGCGACATCGTCGACATGTTCTTCAACGGGCAGAACCTCACCCCCTGGGACGTGACGCGCATCCGGGCCGGCGGCGATATCACCGGCACCATCGCCTCGAGCGCGCTCAAGCCCTATGTGCGGGGGAACGACTTCGTTCTGGGCGGGCCGGGCACGCTCATCGTCGAGGCGGGCGGCGACATCGGGCCGTTCGTCACGTCCGCCAACATCACCTCGCCAAGCTTGAATCAATCGGCCAGCTTCGGCGGCGGTATCCGGACGATCGGCAACGACGCCAACCCCTGGCTGACCGACGCCGGCGCGGACCTCCAGGTGCGCTTCGGCATGGCGGCCGGTGCGGACTATGCGGCGTTGCGCGAGACCTATCTGAACCCGGCGAACTTCGCGAAGCTCGACGGCGATCTGTTCGAGCAGGTCACCGACACGTTCGGCAACCAGCGGCCCGATCGCAGCAGGCAGATCTATGCGCCGCTGCTCGCCGAATGGCTGCGCGACAATGCCCCCGAGGCGTTTGCCGCGATTTTCGGCGGCCAGGGCTTCGCCGACAAGGCGGCGCTGAGCCAGGCGGCCTATGGCCGCGCCGAGGCGCTCTACCAGGCCTTTGCCAAGGTCGATCCGCTGCGCCAGCAGGACTTCCTGATCAACCGGCTCTATTTCAACGAGATCGCGTCGGTCGGCGTCCGGAACGGCCCCTCGTTCCAGCAATATGTCCGCGGCTATCGCGCAATCCAGACGCTGTTCCCGGCCAGCCTCGGCTATACCGACAATCTCGCGCCCTACACGCTCGATCCGTCGACGGTCTCCGCGGACCATCCGCTGGGCGAGCCGGTGCGCAACATCGTCAACGGGCAGCCGCAAAAGGCGGAGCGGATCGTCACCGGCAATGTCGACCTGCGGCTCGCCACGATCCAGACCGCGCGGGGCGGCAACGTCACCATCCTGGGACCGGGCGGCGATGTCATTGCCGGTTCGATCGTCCGTACGGCGGATCAGGCGGCGCGGCGTGCGACTGCGTTCCAGGTCGGGTTGCCGCCGCCCAGCGTGGGCATCGATTTCCTCTCCGTTCCGCTCGGCTATGAAGGGCTGCTGACGCTGCGTGGCGGCGAGATTCGTTCGTTCACCGACGGGGACTTCATCCTCAACCAGAGCCGCGTGTTCACCCAGCAGGGCGGCGGCATCGTCATGTGGTCCTCGAACGGCGACCTCAATGCCGGCCAGGGTCCGAAGAGCGCGTCGAACTTCCCGCCGGTCACGGTCCGCTTCGACGAGGACGGGCTGGCGGATATCAACAGCGTCGGCAGCGTCTCGGGCGCCGGTATCGGCACCTTCAAGCGGACGCCGGAGGACCCGGCATCGGACGTGCTTCTGATCGCGCCGGTGGGCGAAGTCGATGCCGGCGATGCGGGCGTGCGGGCATCGGGCAATGTCGTGGTCGCGGCGGCACGAGTGGCGAACGCGGACAATTTCAAGGCGGCGGGGGACATCACCGGCGTGCCAAGCCAGGGCGTCGCCAATGTGAACGTGACGCCGAACGGCGCCAACGAGGTCCAGGCGCAGCTGCGCGATGCGACACGGAGCGCGCAACCGCCGGTCGATCGCCGCTCGATCATCACCGTCGATGTGCTGGGCCCGGCGCGCGACGGACGCTGCGAGGACGGCAATGCGGGCGACGATCCCGACTGCGCGCCCGGCGCCGATCGACAGCAATGATGTGCGGTTTCCCGAGTTTTTCTATTTCACCGGAGATTTGAAATGGCAGGCGATCCCCTCAATCCGTTCAATGACAAACTGGTTCAATTGAATGGCGTGAATTTCAACACCGACGCTGTATTCTCTTCGATCAATTTCTCGGATGTATCGTCTTCAGGAAATTATGTTTCCGCAAGCGGCAGCAATACTCCTACTCGCCCTGGTTTGGTGGAAGTGGTTGATTATACATTCATTGCGGGAAGCAGCGGAACGAATGGCTACAAGCTTCCGGTGTTCGGCATAATCACGTTTTCCGAATTCAATAATCCCGGCCCGCCTTCGGACATCAGCAATCCGCTGCAGCAATATGCGATCATCGGATTCTCGGAAAACGGCTTGCTGCTGTACCGCATGGTATATTCCGACATGCGGTATAACTATGCCAGCTTCTTCGAGGCAGGCTATGCGGGCACCGCGGTCTTCGGAGAAAATGGCTTCGGGACGGGCGGCATCACTTTCCCGGTCACGTTCAATTACCAGGCGAGCACCTACACGGCCTGTTTCGCCGAAGGCACGCCGCTGCTCACGCCGTCTGGACCCCGCCCGGTCGAGGATCTTGCGGCCGGGGACATGATCCTGACCGCCGGAGGCGAGCAGCGCCCGATCAAATGGGTCGGCTGGTCGAGCATGCGCCCCGCGCGGCATCCCTATCCCGGCGAGGTCAATCCGGTGCGCATCAAGGCGCATGCCTTTGCGCCGAACGTGCCTGAGCACGACGTCCGCCTGTCGCCCGGCCACGCCATCCATATCGATGGCGTGCTGGTTCCGGCCGGGCACCTGATCAATGGCGCGACGATCGTCCAGGAAACGGTCGAGACGATCCGCTACTTCCATATCGAGCTGGACACCCACGACCTTCTGGTCGCCGCGGGCCTGCCCTGCGAGAGCTATCTGGACGACGGCAACCGCGCCAGTTTCGCCAATTCGGGTGAGGCCGTGGCGTTGCATGGCCGGCTCGACCCGAAGAGCTGGGACGACGCCTGTGCGCCGATGGTGGCGGCGGGACCGCAGCTCGTCGAGATCCAGCAGCGCCTCCATGCGCGCGCCGAAGAGCTTGGCTGGGTGCAGACCGAGGAGGCCGGCCTTGCGATCGTCGCCGACGGCGTCGCGCTGGCGCCGCTCCATGTCGCGGGCGATCGCTATTGGTTCGCGCTGCCCGTAGCGGACGAGGTCGTGCTCCGCTCCAATCGCGGCATGTTGTCGCAACTCATCCCGGGTCTTGCCGATCACCGGCAGCTCGGCGTGGCGGTGTCGCAGCTGCGGCTGGATGGGGAAGCGATCGGCCTCGACAGCGATGTCCTGGCTTCGGGCTTCCACGCCCTGGAGCAGCGTGAGCAGCTCTGCTGGCGCTGGACCGACGGCAATGCGACGCTCGCGCTCGGGCACGCCGCCCCGGCCATGCTCGAAGTGGAACTCGCCATGATCGCGCCGTCCTGGGCCAGTCCGGTGCCGGCGCTCCGCGTGGTTGCCTGACATTGACGAGGGCCCGGCCGGCCGCCGGGCCCTTGCTCTACGGGAGTTTGCCTTTTGCTCGATGTGATCGAGAAGCAGGATGCCGATCAGGGTTCGGCCTGTGCGTGCCAGTCCGGACTCAGCCGGGACAAATGCTGCGAGCTGGATTTCAGCCAGGCCGAGCCCGTCCCGCCGGAGCAACATGCGGAAGCGCTGACCGGCCTGACCCGCGCCTATCATGCCGGCGACCGGGAAACCGCCCGGCGCCTGGCGATCGAGGTGCTGGAAATCTCGCCCGGTCAGCGGGACGCGCTGGGTGCGTTCTTCAACCTGTTGCGCGAGGCCGGGCAATGGCAGGCCGCTGCCTCGGTGGTCCTGCGGCTGGCCCGTCTCGATCCCAATGACGCGACCATCAGGTCGGTGGCGGCGAACTTCTTCCTGGACCGGCATGACCTGCCGCATGCGCATGCGCAGGGGCGCATGCTGGTGCGGCTGGCGCCGGAGGAATCGGTGGCGCATTTCACGATGGGCCGGATCTTCCTGGCGAGCGGCAAGGCGCAGGCTGCGGAGGTGCACCTCCAGCTTGCCGAGCAGCTCGCCGATCCCCGCAAGCGCGATGCCCCCGATCTCCGTGCGACGCGCGCCCTCGCGCTGCGGGAACAGGGCAAGTTCGCCGCGGCGCGGGCGATCTACGAACGGCTCTCCACCGAAAATTGCCTGAGCCTCCAGATGCTGCTCGACTGGGCGGCGCTCGAGGAATCCGCGCGCGATTTCCCTGCCGCCTTCGCGCTGCTCGATCGCGCCGACGCGATGCCCGGAACCGATGTTCGTACGGCGGTGATGCGTGCCGGTCTCCATCGCCGCGTCAAGGAGCCGGAGCGGGCGCTCGAGGCGATCGGCGTGCCGGGCGAGGAGATCGAGGGGAGCGGGGCGCTGCTGGCCCGGGGGCAGATCCTCGACTCGCTGGGCCGCTATGACGAGGCGTTCGCCTGTTTCGCCGCGTACAAGGCGCGCGTCCGCGAAACGGGCGGCGTCTATATGGCCAAGGAGGCGGGGCAACTGGTTGAGGCACTCACGGACTTCTTCACCGAGGGGCGGACCCGGCTCCTGCCGCGCGCGGCGGTGCGCGAAGCGAGCCCGCAGCCGATCTTCATCATCGGCTTCCCGCGCTCGGGGACCACGCTCGTCGAGCAGACGCTCAGCTCGCATCCGGAGATCTCGGCGGGTGACGAATTGCCGATCATCCATTCGATCGCGCAGCGCGCCCAGCTCCTGCTAGGGAGCCCCGGCGCCTATCCGATCGCGCTGAGCGAGCTCTGGCTGGGCGATCGGCGCGGCCATGTCGACACGCTGCGCGATCTCTACCTCAACGAGGCGCAGGAAATGGGCGCGGTGGCGCCGGGCAAGCGATGGTTCACCGACAAGATGCCGCTCAACGAGACGCATCTCGGCCTGATCGGCCTGTTGTTCCCCAAGTCGCCGATCCTCCACCTCGTTCGGCATCCGCTCGACGTGGTGCTCTCGGTCTTCTCGAACGGCCTGACCCATGGCTTCCACTGTGCCAGCGCGCTGGAGAGCGCCGCGACGCATTACGCCCTGATCGCCGATCTGATCGCGCATTACCGCTCGGCGATGCCGCTCCACTATCATGCGGTGCGCTACGAGGATCTCGTCACCGAGCAGGAGCGCGAAGTGCGCGCGATGCTCGACTTCATCGGTGAGCCGTTCGATCCGGCGGTGCTCGCCTTTCACGAGAATGCCCGCCACGCCCGCACCGCCAGCTACGCCCAGGTGACCGAGAAGCTTTATACGCGATCGCGGTTCCGCTATCGCAACTATCTGAAGCACCTCGAGCCGGTGATCCCGATCCTGATGCCGGCGATCGAGCGGCTCGGCTATACCGTCGAGGAGTAACGCCCTCTCCCGGCAGCGAGAACGGCCTCGGAGAAATCCGGGGCCGTTTTGCCGTGCGGCCGGTGCCGGGATGCCTGCCTGGCATTGGCCGGGGAGGTCGAGGCTTGCGATGCCGAGAATGAAAAAGCGGCCCTGGATTTCTCCAGGGCCGCCGCAGTTTGGGGGTAGCTTCCAGCTTAGATGCCGGCCTTGCCCGAGCAGGTGCTGTTGGCCACCGCCGGGGTGCCCATGAACAGCTTGCTGTTGCCAAGGCGCGTGGCCGAGGTCTCGTTCGAGTCGACCAGGAATGTCTCGCGCACGGCGCGCTTCCAGGCATTCGGCAGGCCGCCGATGTTCGAACGAACCAGCAGGCCCGAGTTGGCGAACAGCGCGCCCACGCGGGTGAAGATGCCGGTGCGGTTGGTGCCGGTGCTGTCGACGGTGACAGAGCCGGTATAGTCGGTGTTGAAGTTGAGGAAGTTGACCATCGCGGTCGCGTTCGAGCCGCTGGCGTCGGTCGCGTAGCAGGTATAGCCCAGGAACTGGGTCGTGCCCGTGATCGGATAGCCGGCGCTCGGGTTCTGAAGCCCGGTGTTGGCATACATCACGTCATACCAGGCGAGCGGGTTGCTGCGCTTGGCATTGTTCTTCACGCCCGGGGTACCGCCCTGATAGGTCGGGATACGGACCTGGCGAATGTCGGCGTTGGTGTCGTCGAAGCCGCCGGCGCTGTCCGACTGCGGCGGGAGGACCGTGCCGAAGGCGGTGGTGGCGTTGGCAGCGCTCGGCATGTGCCACAGGCCGGTCGTGGCGTTCTGCAGCGCCGCAGCGTGCAGGCCGCCCGGGGCGCTCGGCGAGCCGTCGATGAAGTCGGCGCCGATATAGCCGATCTTGCCGTTGAGCTTCACGGTCGTGTCCGAGGGCGAGACATAGTCGGGCGCGAACTTGATCGCGCTGGCGACGCGGCCGCTGCCGTCGGCGACGAGGAACAGGCCGGTGCCGTTCGAGGACGAGGCGGAAGGCTGCGAGCTCACCTTGCCGACATTGGCGGCCGGGGTGACGATCGCGCTGCCGCTCCAATATTCGGCACCGACCACCGTGGCGCCCGAGAAGTTCGGGGTGCCCGGAACGCTGGTGTCGTTCGGCGAGGTGTTGCCGGCTTCAGGCTGCGTGCTGGCGGTCTGCAGGCCCGTGTCGGCACGGACGCTGTCGAACACCGGACGGACCGTGGCGGTAACCGTGCGGTTGTAGGGGAGCGTCTCAGCGTTGGTGGCGTACTTGTTGCCGCTCGCGACCGAACCGCACTGCGCGGCGAGCGCGCGGGTGAAGATGTCGGTCGTGCCCGAGCGATCGAGGCGGCCGACCAGACGGACCGGAACGCCGTCGGCATTCCAGCGGGCCGTGGCGTCGGCCGAGTCGCGCAGGCTCGTGCCGCCATTGTCGGCGGTGAAGGCGGCGTTGTTGAAGTTGACGATGGTGCCGTTGAAGACGCCGCAGAGCGTCGACTGGCTCAGGCGCAGGCCGCCGGCGTTGTTGCCGAGGATCGCCTGCGGGTTCGCGACGGCGAAGTTGTAGTTGGTGACGACGCCACCGACGGTCTTGGTGCCGTAGTTCGGGCTATAGGCCACCGCGACCGGCAGCACGAACTTCGGGAACATGATCGGCGCGCCGCCATTGGTCTGCGCAGCGCCGCTGGTGTAGCTGGTCAGGTCGCCGTCGGTGACCGACGAATCGGCGAAGGCGAACTGGATCTTGCTCCAAGTGCCGAACGGGTTCGGATTGGCCGTGCCGATCACGAAGGCCGAGGTCGAGGTGAGCGAGCCCGCCGCGATCCAGGAGCTGCGGCCGGTGCCCGAGCCCGAGCCGATGTAGCGGCCGACGAAGCCGGGCCACAGGTCCGTCGTGGCGCAGTTGATGCCCGTGAACAGGTTGGTCGGCTCGACCGAGGTCGACGAGGTGCCGGCGACCGAGGAGGTGCCGATCGCGCCGAGGTTCGAATAGCCGCCGTTGCAGTTCAGTTCCTGCACCAGGACGCCCTGGATCGAGGTCGCGCCGGTGCCATGCAGGGCGGTCTCACCGTTGTTGTTCGCGGTGGTCTGGGCCTGGGCGAAGGACGAGGCGAGAGCGCTGGTGGCGACGGTCGCCAGGAACAGCGCGTTCTTGAAACGCTTCATGGAAGTTTCTCCTGTTTGGGACATGCCTTAAGAAATGTCGGTAGTTTCAAGTCGAGTTTCGAAAATATCCAGATGAGTGGATTTAATCGAAATAAGTTCTTAAGGTCACGCAAAGTCCATCCGCGCATTCATGAGAATGTCGGCGAACCCTCGTTCTGGGGTATTCGACCTACGCGATCCTTGCTCTCGCAAATTGCGTAGATGGAAATCATTCAAACAAGAATATTGTCATTTATCGGTTTCGACTCGATTCTGAACCGACGATTGATCTCTTAGGCGGATCAAATGACATTTTTGTTATCTGGACATGCTGGCAAATGTAATCCGCACTGAAATGGCGGTATTTGCAAAAATGTACGGTAAACAACTTCAGCAATATGAAGTCATGTCCAAGATGTAGTGCAATTTAGTTGTAGCATTGTCTGGATAAGAGCTGTTCTTGGCGGGCTCATCCAGGGTCTGCCTCGACCGGGAGGCTCGGGCCGGAAGGTGGCACATGATCGGCGATAGCACGGCGCCCGGGACAAATATTGAAGGTTCCTGGGACAAATTGCCGGACGGACCGGTTGCCGCGCCCGATGGAGGCGGGCTCGCGGCGATGCTGCGTGACCGCGGGCTGCTGGGAGAGGAAGCGCTGCAGCGCGCGCTGCTGATCGAGCGCGAATCGGGCGAGCGGCTCGAGGCGGTGGTGACGCGCCTGGGCATGATCTCGGAAGACCGGTTGGCGGCCGAGCTGGCGCGCTTCTCCGGGCTGGCCGAGATCGCCGCCGACGGCTTCCCCGCGGCACCGGTCGAGGGTCCGGAGCTCTCTATCGCGTTCCTGCGGGACATGCGGGCGATTCCCGTCGCGATCGACGGCGCAGCAGTGTGCATCGCAGTGTCGAACCCGTTCGATCCCTTCGCCGCCCAGGCCTTCGGCTTCATGTTCCAGCGCCGCGTCGAGCGCGTGATAGGCCGGGCCAGCGACATCGATGTCGCGATCGAACGGCTCTATCATGGCCAGACGCAGAGCCCGGACGCGATCGACGACGCCATCGACGACGATGATCTCGAGCGGCTGAAGGATCTGGTCAGCGACGCGCCGGTAATCCGCGCGGTCAACCGGCTGATCGCCAGCGCGGTCGATCAGCGCGCCTCGGACATCCATATCGAGCCCGGTGACGACGGCCTGTCGATCCGCTTCCGCATCGACGGCATGCTGCGCGATGCCGGTCGGCTTCCCGTGGCGATGCGGGCCCCGCTGGCGTCGCGTATCAAGGTGATGGCGCAGCTCAACATCGCCGAGCGCCGGCTGCCCCAGGACGGGCGGATGCGCATCTCGGTGCGGGGCAACGAGATCGACCTGCGCGTGGCGACCGCGCCGTCGATCCATGGCGAGAGCGTCGTCATGCGCATCCTCGACCGCTCGAAGCTCGCCCTGGACTTCGCCGCGCTCGGCTTCGCCCCGGACCTTGCTGAGCGCCTGCGCGAGGCGATCATCCGCCCGCACGGCATCGTGCTCGTCACCGGTCCGACCGGCAGCGGCAAGACCACCACGCTCTACGCCGCGCTTTCCGAGCTCAATGCGCCCGAGCGCAAGCTGCTCACCGTCGAGGATCCGATCGAATATCGCCTGCCCGGCGTCGTCCAGACCCAGGTCAACCCGGCGATCGGCTTCACCTTCGGATCGGCGCTGCGCTCGTTCCTGCGCCAGGATCCCGATGTGATGATGGTCGGCGAGATCCGCGATACCGAGACCGCGCAGATCGCGGTGCAGGCGGCGCTGACCGGCCATATGATCCTGTCGACGCTGCACACCAACACCGCCGCCGGTGCGGTATCGCGGCTGCTCGACATGGGCGTCGAGCCCTTCCTGCTCGGATCGGTGCTGACCGGCGTGCTCGCCCAGCGGCTGGTCCGCCGGCTCTGCCCCGAATGCCGCCAGCCCTTCGATGCGCGCGAGAGCGGTCCGGAGGCGTTGCGGCCGTTGCTGGCACTCCAGAATGTCGATCGGCTCTACCATGCGGTCGGCTGCGCGCGGTGCGGCGGGAGCGGCTATTCGGGGCGGGTCGCGCTGCTGGAGTTCCTGCGGGTCGATGCCGCGGTGGAGCGGCTGATCCTGAAGCGGGCCGATACGCGCGAGATCCTAGTCGCCGCCGAGCAGGGCGGGATGCGCAGTCTCGCGGCGGACGGGGTCGCCAAGGCGGCGGCGGGCCTGACCACGATCGAGGAAGTCCTCCGTGTCGCGACCGGGGAAGCCTGATGGCGACCTGGCGTTATCGTGCGATTGGCCGCGACGGCTCCGCGCTCGCCGGCGAGGTTGACGCGTCCGATCGCGAGGACGCGGTCGCCAGCCTGAGGCGGAGCGGTGCCACGCCGCTCGAGCTGGTCGTGGTGCCGCCGCGCGCGCCGGGGCGGCCACGGCGTGCCGGTGCGAAAGCGAGGGCGGCCGCCACGACCTGCATCGGTGAACTCGCGGTGCTGATCGGGGCCGGGCTGCAGCTCGATCGCGCGCTCGCGCTCGCGATCGAGAATGTCGAGGACAAGAGGGTCGGGGAGACCCTGGGCGAGATATTGCGCGACGTCCGCGAAGGCGCCCCCCTTTCGCGCGCGATCGCGCAGAAGCCCGAGCTGTTCTCGCCCACGGCGATGGCGATGATCGAGGCGGGCGAGGCCAATGGCCGGCTCGGCGAGGCGCTGTCGCGGCTAGCGGCCACGCTCGAGCAGGAGGCCGAGCTCCGCCGCCTGATCGGATCGTCGATGATCTATCCGATCGCGCTGCTGGTGATCGCCGTCGGCGTGGTGCTGCTGATGCTGCTCTTCGTCGTCCCGCAATTCGAAAGCATGTTCGCGAGCGCCGCCGACAAGCTTCCCACCGCCACGGTGGTGGTGATGACCGCGAGCCGGCTGCTGCGCGGCTATGGCCTGGCGATGCTGCTCGGCATCGCGGTTATCGGCGTGGGTGGGGCGTTGCTGCTCCGTCGCCCGGCGGTGCGCCTTGCCCGCGACCGGCTGGTGCTGGCGCTGCCGCTGCTCGGCGAGCTGGTCCGGCGTGTCGAGACTGCCCGGTTCGCGCGCACGCTCGGAGCGTTGATCGATGGCGAAGTGCCGCTGCCCGCCGCGCTCGCCCTAGCGCGGCGGACGATCTCTAACCAGGTGCTGGGCGACACCATCGCCCGCGTCGCCAATGGCGTGAAGGAGGGCGGGGGCCTCACCGCCCCGCTCGCCGCCTCCGGAGCGCTGCCGCGCCTGGCGATCGGCTTCCTGCGCACCGGCGAGGAGACGTCGCAACTCGGCATGATGCTCGGCCGCCTCGCCGACGTGCTCGATCGCGACATCCGCCTGCGCATCGAGCGGCTGATCGGCATCCTCACCCCGGTGATCACCGTCGTGCTGGGCGCCACCGTCGCATCGATCATCGCCGCGATCATGTCGGCGATCCTCGGCTTCAACGATCTCGCCCTGACATCATGAACAAGGACAGGACCGCCATGCGGAAAGACATTGGACGCGATGCCGGCTTCACGCTGCTCGAGCTGCTCGTGGTGCTTGCGATCCTCGGCCTGCTGGCGGCGATCGTCGGGCCGCAGGTGATGAAATATCTCGACAGCTCCAAGTCGCAATCGGCACGGGTGCAGGCCAAGAACGTCGCCGCCGCGCTCAACCTGTTCAAGCTCGATGCATCGCGCTTCCCGACTGCGGAAGAGGGCGTCAATGCACTGATCAAGCAGCCGCCCAACGTGCCGAACTGGAATGGCCCCTACCTGCCCGAGCAGTCGGCGATCATCGATCCCTGGGGCCGCCCCTATCTGCTGCGGATCCCCGGCGAGCATGGCGATATCGACGTCTATTCGCTCGGTTCGGACGGGCAGCCCGGCGGTACCGGCGAGGCGCGGGATGTCGGCAATTATTGATCCGCATCACGGGGATGATGCCGGAACCTGTGGATTCACGCTGGTCGAGGTCCTGGTGATCCTGGCTATCCTCATGCTCATGGCGGGAATCGTCTTTCCTTCGGTCGAGAAGGCGATGCGGCGCCAGAGCTTCGTCGAGGCGGCGAAGCGTGTGGAGCTTGGCCTTCGCACGGCAAGGGCCGAGGCGGTGAGCGGCGGCGTGCCCGTCCGCTTCGCCGGCGCGTCCGACGGCCATGGTTTCCGTTCCGGCGATCGTGACGATCGCTTGCCCGAGGGCGTGACGATCGCGGTGCCCGGACGCGGAATCCGGTTCTTCGCCGATGGCAGCGCGACGGGCGGCGAGATCGAGATATCGGACGGCCAACTCCGCCGGCAGATCGTCGTGGGAAAGGCGCTGGGCACGATCGAGTCCCGGCAATGAGGGACAGGGCACCACAGGGAGCCTCGGAAGGGTTCAGCCTGGTCGAGACGCTGGTCGCGCTTGCCGTGATCGCGATGATGTCCGGCCTGTTCTTCGATTCGATCGGCACCAACACGAAGCTCGCGAACACCGTTGCTGCGCGCCGTGAAGCGATGCTGCTCGCCCAGTCGCTGCTCGCCGCAGCGACGGCGCCGAGCGACTCGCGCAACGTCGCCGATAGCGGCAGCAGCCGGAACCTGCGCTGGCGGGTCGTTCGTGTGCCGCATGGCGGTGGTGCACGGGACGGCGGCATTCCGCTCGAGGAAGTGCGCATAGAGGTCGCCGACCGCGCGACCGGCCGCCGGCTGGCCAGCGTCCATACGCTTCGGCTCACGCGTTGAGCGATGCGTGCCCCCGCTTCCTCGGCGCGCCGCGCGGACGCATCGGGCTTCACGCTGATCGAACTGCTCGTCGCACTCGCGCTGATGGGCATGGCGGCGTCGCTGCTGCTCGCCGGGCTGCGCATGGCCGGGCTGGTCACGCTGCGCGAACGGGCGGGCAGCGCGGCGCTGGACGAAGTGATCGCGGCGCAGCGCATCCTGCGCACGGGGATCACGCGGCTCCGGCCGGTCGCGCGCTTCGATACGGCCCGGCCGATCCTCGAGTTTCGCGGGGACGAGGCGCTGCTGAGCTTCGTGGCGCCGCCATTCGATCGTGACGCGCCGGACGCGCTCCAGCGCTTCCGGCTATCCCGCACATCGACGGGCGAGCTCGTCCTCCATACCGTGAGCACGCGCAAGGCGGGGGTGGACCAGCATGGCTATGACCTGGCCGGCTGGACTTCGACGACGCTGCTGCGCGGTGTCACGCACCTTTCGATCAACTATCGCGGGGTCCCCGAATCGGGCGGTGACCGGGCCTGGCTCAACCGGTGGTGGGACCGGACCAGCCCGCCCGAGCTTATCCGCATCCATGTCGAATTCGCGCCCGCCGATCCGCGGCAATGGCCGGACCTGCTGATCCGGCCCCAGGTCGCGACCGACACCTGTCTGGGCGATCGATCGGGCGGCGGCTGCGGAGCCGAGCGATGAACCCCCGCGCCCTGCTCGATGCCGATATGCGCACGATCGGCCAATGGCTGCTCCGGGGCTGGCAATGGTGGACCGATGAGCTGAGCGGGCTGGTGCCTGCCCGGCTGCGCCGCAGGCGGACCAGCGAGGCGCCGCGCTTCGCCGTGCGGCACGACAGGCTCGTGTCGGTATCGGGCGGGGTCCGCGGTGCGGCACCGGGCATGCGGGTCACGCTGGTCGTGCGAGCAGCCGATTGCCTGGTGCGGGTGATCACGCGGCCGGCTCTTGGTGAGCGCGACATGCAGCGCATGATCGCGTTCGAGGCGGATACGCTGCTGCCGCTTCCCATTGGCTCGGCGCTGCTGGCGGCGCGGAGCGCGGGCCCTGCGGAAGAGCCGGGCAAGACCCGTATCCTGGTTGCCGGCCTGCCGATCGAAACGGCGCGTGCGATGCTCCGGGTTGCCGATGCTGGGGGCGTCGTGCCCGTCGCAGTGGTCCTCGAAGAGACGCAGCCGGCCGCCCTCGACTTCGCGCCGGCGATGCGCGCCGCGGGACTGCTGGCACGCAAGCGGAGCGCCGCGCCGCTGCTCTGGGGTCTGGTCGCTGTGCTATTGCTACTCAATATCGCTGCGGCGATCGGGCGCGATGCCACGCGGGTCGCCCGGTTCGAGCAGATCGTCGCGGAGCAGCAACCGGCGGTCGGCATCGCCCAGGCGATAGCTCGGCGCGGGGAGCAGGATCGTCTCATCGCCACCCGCTCGCTCGCGTTGCGGCGCACGCACGACCCGCTCCAGGTGATTGCGGCGGTAAGCGACGCGCTGCCCGAGGGCGCCTGGCTCCAGCGCCTTATCTGGGACGGCGAGACGGTGCGTCTGACCGGCTATCGCCCTGCGCGTGCCGATGTCGCCACGGCGCTGCGCCGCTCGGGACGCTTCGCCGGCGTTCGTACCATGGGGGAGAGCAGTGAAGCGGCGGTGCCTGCCGGGGAGCCGTTCGATCTCTCCGCCCGGGTAGGCGCGCGATGATGCGTCCGGTCTCCGCCCGCGAAAGGCGCCTTGTCGCGCTGCTGATCCTGATGGGGATCGTCGCCGCGATCCATTTCCTGATCATCGCCCCTGTCGTCGCCGGCTTCCAGTCGCGCGCCGAGCGTCTGGACCGTTTGGCGCTGACCTATACGCACAATGTCCGGACCATCGCGACGATCCCCCGGCTGCGCCGCCAGGCAGAGGCAGAGGCAGCGCGCGCCGCGACCGCGTCTTTCGTAGCGGTGGTGCCCAATGTCGATGCGGGCCGCGAGTGGCTCAAGGAGCGGCTGCAAGGCGCGGTCGAAGCGGCGGGTGGGACCTTCCGCGAGGGCGGTGATGCCGAGGGGCGTCCCGGCTGGGCACGGGCGAAGGCCGCCGCACGGATGACCTTGCCCCAGCTCGCTGCCGCGCTCGCCCGACTACAGAATCAGCCGCCCTGGCTCGTCGTCGAGACGGTCAGCCTCAGCGCGGGCAACACGATCGTGCCCGGCCAATCCCCAGTCATGGATGTGGAAATTGAAGCTTCGATCCCCATTCGCCCTGCCGCCGCTCGATAGGTCGTCGATGCTGCCGCTGGCGCTCGCGCTGCTGCTCGGCGCGGCGCTGGCGTTCCAGGCATTCGCCGGCGACGAGCTCGACCTGCCTCTGGCGGGGGCGGTGCGGAGCGGTGCGCCGGCGGAGGCCCGCGCGGCGATCCAGCCTCCGCCCGCGCTCGTCGATCCTGGAATATCCCGTCGCTCGATGTTCATGCCGGTCTTCGCCGAGCCGAAGGAAGCGGGGGCGGTACAGGGGCAGCTTGGCGGCTATTCGGTGGTCGGCGTCGTCCAGGTCGGTGCCGCCATCCACGCGATCGTGCAGGGGCCGGGCGAACGAACCCTGCGGGCCGCGCCGGGCCAGCGGATCGGCGACTGGCAGGTGCGCAGCGTGACCCACGATCAGGTCGCGCTGTCGCGGGGCGGCGAGCGCATGCAGGTCCGCTTCGGCCCCGGCGGGCCGGTCACCACGGCAGCCGGCAAGGGAGAACATTGATGGACACGCGTTGCAAGCTTCGAGCAGGCACGGCGGGCCTGTCCCTTGCCCTGGCCAGTTGCGCGGGCAGTCCGCCGCCCCAGCCGATCGCCGTGCCGCAGGCGCCGCCGATCGTGGCCGAGGCTGAGCAGACCACACCCGAGGTCCGCTCGACGATCGTTGGCGGCGAAAGCCCGCCGCCAGGCTCGGCTGCGCCGCGGCCTCGGCAGGTCAGGCCGGGCAATATCAGTATCAATCTGCCGCGTGCCGATGTCCGGGCCGTCGCGATGTCGGTCCAGGAAGCCACGGGGATCGGGGTCGCGGTCGAGCCGGGCGTCACCGGCCAGGTCTCGCTGGTCACGCCGGGTACGGTCGCCCGGTCGGAGATCATCCCGCTGTTCGAAGGCGCGCTGCGGGCCGCGAGTCTGGCGCTGGTGCCTTCTGGCAACGGCTATGTCGTCCGCACCCTGGCGGCCGCCCAGACTCCCGTCGCGCCGGATGCGATTGGCTTCGGCACGGAGGTCGTCACGCTCGACTTCATCAACGCCGAGGAGGTGAAGAAGGTGATCGACGGGGCCTTGCCCGGCGTCGTCGCCAGCGTAGATGCGGCGGGCCGGCGGATCACCATCGCGGGCACCACCGGCCAGCGGGCCAGCGCGCGGGACCTGCTCAAGCAGTTCGACGTCAACTGGCTGCGCAACATGAGCTTCGCGCTGTTCGTCCCCGAGCGCACCGACGCGCGGCTGATCGTTCCCGAGCTGGACAAGCTGATCAACGCCGCCGACGCGCCGACTCGCGGGCTGGTGCGGCTGATCACCATGGAGCGGCTGAACGGCATCCTCGCGGTCAGCGCCCAGCGCCAGTATCTCGACGATGTCCGCCGCTGGATCGAGGTGCTCGACCGCGAGGGCGAGAACAACGAGCGCCGGGTCTTCGTCTATCGCGTCCAGAACGGCCGCGCGCGCGATCTGGCGCGCACGCTCAACCGTGCCTTTGGCAGTGGCGGCGGCGACGAGGATAGCGGAAACGACGATCCCTTCGCCGCGAGCGACCAGTCTGCGGGCAAGACCGTATCCCCGGCACCGAAACCCGACGCCGCGCGACCCGCCGCCGGCGCCGCGAATGCCGCCGATCCGGGCTCGGCCGGGCGCGATGCGCAGGGTTCGGGGGGCAAGATCACCGCCGACGACGTCAACAACGCCGTGGTCGTCTACGGCACGCCGCGCGACTATGCGATGATCGAGGACGCGCTGCGCCGGCTCGACCTGCCGCCGCAACAGGTGATGATCGAGGCGGCGATCACCGAGGTGTCGCTCACCGACACGCTGCGCTACGGCGTCCAGTGGAACTGGCTGACCGGCGACAGCAACTTCCGCGTGACCGACGGCGCGGCCATGCCCACCGGGCCGACCCAGGCGGGCTTCTCCTATTTCCTCGCTGGCAACAGCATCACCGCCGCGCTCAACGCGCTCGAGCAGCGTACCAACATAAAGGTGGTCTCGGCGCCCAAGCTGGTCACGCTCAACAACCAGACCGCCGCGCTGCAGGTCGGCGACCAGGTACCGGTCTCGTCGGGAAGCGCCGTCAGCGTCGACAATCCCAACGCGCCGATCGTCAACTCGATCAGCTACCGCGACACCGGCGTGATCCTCAAGGTCACCCCACGGGTCAATGCCGGCGGGCTGGTGCTGCTCGACATCTCGCAGGAGGTGAGCGACGTCAACGTCAACGCCCCCAATGCCGGCGGCGACAAGACCCCGGCCTCGCCGACCATCTCGACGCGGCGCATCTCGACCTCGGTCGCGGTGCAGGACGGGCAGGTGATCGCGCTGGGCGGGCTGTTCCGCGACTCCAAGAGCCTGGGCAAGAACGGCATCCCGATCCTGTCGCGCATCCCGATCATCGGTGGCCTGTTCGGCAGCCACAACAATGTCCAGAACCGCACCGAGCTGATCGTGCTGCTCAAGCCGCACGTGATCCGTACTCCCGATGACGGCCGCGCCGTCACCGAGGAGCTTCGCGCCAAGCTGCGCACGCTGGAACCCTTCCGTACCGAGGGGCGGATCCCGTGAGCCGCGCGGGCGAGGAGGGCTATGCCCTTGTCGCGGCGGTGGCGAGCATCGCCGTGTTCGCCACGATGGCGCTCAGCCTGCTCGAAGCGGCCCGCATGGGGCTGGCGGATGCCGGTGCGGAGCAGGCGCAGATGCAGGCGGTTGCGGCCGCCGATGCGGGGCTCGCGCTCGGCCTGAGCAGGGTGCTGGGCGATGACCCCACCCAGCGCTGGGCGGTGGACGGCACGGTCCATGCGCTGCGCTTCGGCGAGGCCGATCTCCGCATCGCCGTCCGCGACGAGCGCGGCAAGGTCCCGCTCGGGCTGCTCGACGAGCCTCAGGCGACCCGGCTGCTCGAACAGGCCGGCCTGGAGGGCGAACGGCTGCTGATCGCGCGCGATTCGCTGCTCGACTGGATCGACGACGACGACCTCAAGCGGCCCTTTGGCGCCGAGGAGCCTTATTACAGGGGTGTCGGCATTCGTCCGCCGGGCGCGCGCATCGCCTCGGTCGACGAGCTCGCGATGGTCCGCGGCCTGGATCCGGTGACCGTCGCCCGCATCCGGCCCTATGTCACCACCTATACGCTGCGCAGCGGCTTCGATGCGCAATATGCCGATCCCCGCGCGCTGGCGGTGATGCAGGCAGGGGGCGAGGATGGCCCCGAGGCGATCGAGCGCGCCCGCGAGCTTGGCGGGCAGCGGACCGCACTGGCCTTCGCCAGCACGCCTTCGCTCGCCGATCGTCCGGTCTCGATCGAGGTGCTGGCGACGCTTCCCGGCGGTGGCCGTGCCGCGCGGACGCTGGTCGCCGAGATCACCGGCATCCCGGAGCGGCCCTATGTCGTGCGGTCCTATGAATGATGCGGTCGGAGAAAGGTGAGGCGATGGTGGGTTCCAATGTCCTGACGGGCGGCCGGCAGAACCAGGTGCAGGCGTTGCTCGCGCGTGGCGCCATGTTCCTTGCCAAGGGCAAGCCGACCAATGCGCTGCGCGCGCTCGACGACGCAGTCGCACTCGATCCCGCCAACGCCGAGGCCTTTTGCCGGCGCGGCGATGCGCTCGCCGGTCTCGGCCAGCGCGCCGCCGCGATCGCCAGCTACGATCATGCGCTTGCGCTCGATCCGCGATATGCCGGGGCGCATGATCGCAAGGGTGTCGCGCTCGCGGCCTCCGGGGCACTCGAGCCGGCGCTGCAGAGCATCGAGCGCGCCCTGCTGATTGCGCCGGACGATCCCGACGTGCTCTACAATCGCGCCAACCTGCTTCGGCAGATGGGCCGGCTCGCGGAGGCGCTCGCGGCGTTCGACGATGTGATCACGCGTTTCCCGGAACGCGCTGCCGCGCATGACCTGCGCGCACGGACGCTCGCCGCGCTGGGTCGCCACAAGGAAGCGCTGCGCGGGTTCGAGCAGGCGCTGGCGATCGAGCCGGGCAATATCGAGATGCTCTGCAACCGGGGCACCGCGCTGTCCCTGCTCGATCGCCAGGAAGAGGCGGTCGAGGCGTTCGAGCGGGGGCTGGCGATCGATCCCGGGCAGGTCGAGCTTCTGACGAATCTCGGCGCATCGCTCTTCCAGCTTGAGCGCTTCGACGAGGCGGAACGCTGCTTCCGCCGTGCGCTCGATCGCGAGCCCGACCGGGTCGCCACCTTGCAGCGCTACGCCACGCTGCTCACCCAGCGCCGTCGCTTCGACGAGGCGGGGCGCTGCTATCAGCGCATCCTGACGATCGAGCTCGACAATGTGCCGGCGCTCCGCGGCCTCGCCCGGGCGCTGGAGGAACTCGGCCAGCACCAGAGCGCGCTGATCTGCTACGATCATCTCCTTTCGGTCGATCCGGGCAACGCGGCGGCGCACCAGCAGCGCGGCTTCCTGCTGGTCGGGCGCGCGGAGCATGCCGAGGCGCTGCGCGCCTTCGATCGGGCCAAGGCGCTCGATCCCTGGCTGGAGCAATCGGCGGTCCGGCTCCATGCGGCGATGCATCTGTCGCAATGGGAGGATTTCGACGGGCAACTCGCCGCGATCCGGCGCGCCGCCGCTGCCGGCAGCCGGGGGGCATTGTCCTTCCCGGTGCTGGCACTGGCCGACGATCCCGCGCTCCAGCTGCAATGCTCGCGCATCCTCGCGAACAGCCATCCGCGCGTGCCGGCGGTGCGGCTCACCGGTCGCTATCCCCGTCGCGAGCGGATCCGCATCGGCTATTTCTCGGCGGACTTCCACCATCACGCCACGATGCAGCTGCTCATGGAGACGCTGGAGGCGCATGATCGCGACCGTTTCGAGCTCACTGCCTTCTGGTTCGGCGACGGGAGAGGAGACGCCTGGCGCGCGCGGATCGAGAAGGCGTTCGATGCCTTTGTCGATGTTCGGCTTAAGGAGGATGCCGCCGTCGCGCAGGTCGCGCGCGAGCGCGGGATCGACATCGCGGTCGACCTCAAGGGCTATACCCAGAATTGCCGCTTCGGCATCTTCGCCGAGCGGGCGGCGCCGGTGCAGGCCGGCTATCTCGGCTATCCGGGCACTTCGGGTGCGCCGGCGATGGATTATCTGATCGCCGATCCCGTCGTGGTCCATCCCGAGACGCGTGACGCCATTTCCGAGAAGATTGCCTATCTGCCGGGCAGCTATCAGGCGAATGGAAGCCTGACGCCGGTGTCGCGGCAGATCACCCGATCGCAATCCGGGCTGCCTGAGAAAGGCTTTGTGTTCTGCTGCTTCAACCAGAATTACAAGATCACGCCAGAGGTCTTCGCGCGCTGGATGGCGATCCTGCGCGCGGTGGAATCGAGCGTCCTCTGGCTCTGGGTGAACCATGCGGGCGCGCGGGAAAACCTGGCACGCAGCGCCGCCCAGGCCGGGATCGATCCTGCACGGATCGTCTTCGCGAGCACCGAGCCCAGCGAGCGCCATCTCGACCGGCTGCAATTGGCCGATCTCTTCCTCGATACCCTGCCGTGCAATGCGCACACCACGGCAAGCGATGCCCTCCGTGTCGGCCTGCCGATCCTGACCTGTGCGGGACGAAGCTTCGCCGCGCGCGTCGCCGCCAGCCTGCTCATGGCGATGGATGCCCCCGACCTGATCGTGGGGGACCTTGCCGAATATGAGGAGCGTGCCATCGCGCTTGCCAGGGATCCGGCGCGGCTGGAGGAGATCCGCGCCCGCCTGCTGGCGAACCGCGGACCCTCGCAACTCTTCGATCCCGCCGCCATGGCCCGCAAGCTCGAGGCGGCCTATGTCGCGATGTACGAGCGCTACCATGCGGGCGAGGCTCCCGCGGACTTCCATGTGCCCGCGTGATGCCGGGCAAGCCGGCTATCGCTGCGGCGATGCTGCCGGTGGCGGTGGCTCGAGACCCCAGGGCGCGAAGGCGGGCGGTGGTGTCGCGCTCGCTGCGGCGTCGACCGGAGCCGCCGGTATTGTGCCGGCAAAGGCCAGTGCGCTGGTCGCCGGAGCGGCACCGCCCCGGCGGCGATAGAAGATATGCGCACCGATCTTGGTCACCCGGTCGAGGCTCGGCGCCCAATAGGGCGAGACATAATCGGCATGATAGTTGAGCGCATCGGCGACCAGCGGCGTCAGCCTGCCGTCGATCGCCAGTTCGGCGATCGCGCGGGCCTGTGTCATCACCCTGTCGGGCAGGCGCCGCCGCAGCGATCCGTCGCAGGTGAAGGTGAACTGGCAGCCCGTCTTCAGCCGCGATCCGGCATAGACCACGCCGCACACCGACTTCGGGAAAGCGGGGTGGCGGACGCGGTTGAGGACGACTTCGGCGACGGCCTGCTTGCCCTCCGCGCTCTCGTAACCGGCCTCGTACGCGACGGCGAGGGTCAGGCACTCCACGGCCTGGGAGCGGTCCTCCAGCGGGGGAGGCGCAGCCTGGGCGCGGGCTTGCGGGACCGCCGATATGGCGGCCGCGACAATGGTGGCGCCGGCGCGCGGCCATATCGATCCGATTGCCGGCAGGAAAGCGCCCAACCAGGGAAAGCGGCGCGAGGAGCAAGGCGCCGCAACAAGTTCTGCAGGGTTGCGCTCTTGCCGAATATTCGCCGGTATCACACCATCGCTCCCGATATATTCAACATTCGCGATGAATATTATCGATATAGTGGAGATAAACTTGTTTAATGTTCAAATATAATTCTTGATCTTATCTTTGTAATATTATCGAAAAAATGAGCAGCCAAGGCTTATATGGCGAAAGTGTTTTACAGTGATGCGTACATCATCGCGCCATATTCGCTGAAATTTGTCGTTTCCTGTCACAAAATTCGAACCGCTGCCGATGCGCATGGAGTTGTGAGATGATTGGCAAGATCGCTGCATTTGGTCTGGTTTCCGTCCTGGGACTGTCCGCCCTGGCCTGGCGTCAGCCCGCACCCGCTACCTCGCCCTCGACGCCGGCGGCCGCGCCCTCGGCAGCGGGGCAGGTTGTGGCGCAGGACGGAGCCGCTCCGGTTCAGGCGAAAGCTGCTTCAGCGGTCGCCGGCGGTGCCATGTTGCCCGAGCGCATGCTCGAATGCCGGATCAGCCGCATCACCAACTTCAACCCCGCGCACGAGCAGACCCCCTCCGAACTCACTTATGAGGGCGATCACCGCTTCGCCCTGTTCCTGCCGGCGATCCCGGTGCGCACCACCGAGCCCCCTCGTTCGACCCTGCCGCCGGAGCCGGTTGATCCGCGCACGCGCATCATCGCCGATCCCGACGGGATTGCGGCGGGCGCCGCGGGCAAGCCGTTCGAGCGGGTGGTCGATTACTGGCCGGAGCGGGTGGAGATGACCACGCCGATCGGAAACGGATCGGTGAACCTCATCATCCTCCAGCGCTCCCAGGCCAAGCCGGGGCTGATCGACCTGTTCATGACCAGGGCCACCGATGCGGTCAGCTGGGACGAGAAGCATATCTATTCTGGCCACTGCAGGCCCAGTGAAAAGGGTACAAAGTGATGCCCGTCTGCGCCTAATCTGATCTTGTGCGTGAAAAGTTCGCGATGTCTTTGCAAGAATTACGATAGGGTAATCGGTAAATTATTTCCGGACTGTGTTTGTAGTCTGTGAAGAGACCCAATTTATATTTCGTTCAAGTTTCCATGTGGGGCGGTTTTCCGCGTGTCGCATTGGTAAATATTGTGACGACTTCGGAATTTATCGTCGCACGCTGCCAAAAGCGCTTGGCCAGAGTGTCTACAGGATAGGAAGCACGAGTTTCCGGTTCCTTGGGAACCCCGGGCGAGATTTTCCCGTGACGCGCCTGCGCGCGCCGCGGGCTGGTCCCTGCGCCCGGCTCCCATCCTTGCTTCAAGGAGGTCGCAATGGAGGAATCCTTTTTGATCGCAGCCTCGGCAACCGCGGGTCAGGAATATCCTTCGGGTTCGTTCGATCATCACCTGATCGCCGAGGACCGCACGGAAGCGTCGCCGCTCCCGCCCAGGCCCAGGACGCGCGCGCATCTTGCGGCATGGCAGGTCAAGCTCGCGCGGGACATGATGCTCGCACAGATGGCCGGGGGGCTTGCCCTGGCGGATGTCGCCCGCCGGCTCGACATGTCGGTCAGCCATTTCATCAAGGGCTTCCGCGAGAGCGAGGGCGTGTCGCCCTATCACTGGTTCATGCAGCGCCGGATCGCCCAGGCGACGACGCTGCTCCGCGACGAGACGATCCCGCTGTCGAAGGTCGCCGACGAATGCGGCTTTGCCGACCAGAGCCATTTCACCAAGGCTTTCACCCGGATGCTCGGCATCTCGCCGGGCCGGTGGCGCCGGAACCTGCGGAGCAGCGCCTTCGGCCTGGGCGCCTGATTTGTCGATAATGGTGCGTACCTGTGGAAACGACTAGGGCGGGGCGGGGCCGATCCCGATAGGCCGGAGCGGCGGAAATCGCCGCACGGCCCCAGCCCCGTCGAGACAATGCGACCAGCAGATTTCAGCGTGACCGAAACCGGCGGGGGATGGCGTGGCATGCTGTCGACCGGCCCGTGCGGCGGGGGTCGGCGATGAAATCGGGCGCGCCGGGCATCGAGCGGCTCCGGCAACTCTATGATCCCGATTATGTCCGCCGGGTAGACACGCTTGGCGGCGCCCCGGTCCAGGTCTGCCTCGAGACGCGGATGCTCGGGGCGGATGCGGGGACGGGTGTCGCGACCTATGCGCGGACGCTGGCGGCGTGCCTGCCGGCGGCGGGGGCGTCGCTGCTGTTGCTGAGCGACCAGGCCGGGGATGAAGCGGCGCTTCCCACGCGGGTCGGCCGCTGGCTCGCCGCCGCGCGTCCCGGTGCCCGGCTTGCCGCCGCGCAGCGGGAGGGGGACGCGGAAATGCCGGCGCAATGGGCGGCACGTGACCTGTTCCGCGAGGCGCATGTCTTCTTCAACCTGCACCGCCGATTGCTCCCGGTCGAGTTCACCCGGCCGCCCCAGGTCATGCACTGGACCTATCCGCTCCCGCTCTATGTCCGCGGCGCCCGGAACCTCTACACGCTGCACGACCTGATACCGCTCACCCATCCCCAGCTCACCGCGATTTCGCCGGTGCGCCACGCCGCCGTGCTTGCCGAGATCGCGCGCCATGCGCACCGGCTGGTCACCGTGTCGGAAGCCGTCCGTCGCCAGGCCGTAGACCGGCTGGCGCTGGACGAGGCGCGGGTGGTCAATACCTGGCAGGCGGTCGACGCGCCGGTCCAGGCGGATCCGCCTCTGCCCGCGGGCCTGCGCTCGGGGCGCTATTTCCTGTTCTGCGGCCGGGTCGAGGCGCGCAAGAATCTCGATCGGCTCGCCGCGGCCCATGCGGCAAGCGGAACGGTGCTGCCGCTGGTCATCGTCGGCCCGCAAGTGCCCGGCGAAGCGCGTCTTGAGGCGCAATTGCGCAGCTATCCCGCCGTCGTTCGCGTTCCCTGGGTGCCGCGCCCGGAACTCCTCGGCATGCTGCGCCGCGCCCGGGCGCTGTTGTTCCCCTCGTTGGCCGAAGGCTTCGGCCTGCCTATTGTCGAGGCCATGGCGCTGGGGTGTCCGGTGCTTTCCTCCGACATCGAGGCCGCAGTGGAAGTGGCCGGCGAGGCCGCGTTGCTGGTCGATCCGCGCGAGCCCGGGGAAATCGAAGCGGGAATTCGGCGCCTGGACGGGGACGACCTCCTCTGCGCCCGATTGCGCGCCGCTGGCTTCGCACGCAGCCGGATGTTCACCCAGGAACTCTACGCCCGCCGGCTCGGCGCGCTCTATGCCGATGCGCTCGCCGCATGACGCTGTTTTCCGCCCGCAGGCCGCGTCCGCACAGCCGCACCGCGAACGAAGCCGCCATCCGGAGCCTTTGCGCCAATGCCTATCTCGGGGACCACCGGGCGCTGGTCCGGGTGCTGGGTCGCTACAAGATGTTCGTCGACACGCGCGATGTCGATATCGGCGCGCATCTCCTGCTCGACGGCTTCTGGGAGATGTGGGTGACCGAGCTGCTGCCGCAGCTGATCCGGCCCGGTGCGGTCTGCGTCGATGTCGGCGCGCATGTTGGCTATTTCACGCTGCAGATGGCCGACCTCGCCGGGCCTTCGGGCAGGGTCCATGCCTTCGAGCCCAACCCGGTGCTGCGCCGGATGCTCGATGATTCCGTGCGTGTGAACGGGTTTGCCGAGCGAGTGCGGTCCCATGGCGATCCGGTGTTCGATACGGGCGGCCTTGCCGCCGAGCTTGTCGGCACGGTGACGCAGCCGAGCGGTGCCCATGTCCGGATCCTTTCCGAAGGCGATCCGGCGGCGACGCTGCGGACCTGCCGGCTGGATGCGGTGCCGGGGCTCGATCGCGTCGATTTCGTCAAGATCGATGCCGAGGGGTCGGAGGAGGCGATCTGGCGCGGCATGCGCGGGCTGTTCGATCAGGCGCAGCCGATGACCGTGCTGCTCGAATTCGCCGCGATACGCTATGCCGATCCCGCCGCTTTCCTCGTGGCGATCGCCGGCGAGGGCTTCGCCCTGCACCGCATCGACCCTGACCAAGGAATTGGCCGGGTCGACGCCGCCGATATCCTGCGCGTACCGCCGGCGCGCGACCAGATGCTGGCGCTGATCCGGTGAGCGGCCTCGGTTCCCCCCAGCCGGATCGCGGGTTCCGGATCGGCATCGACGGCCTCAATCTCGCGATGCCGCGCGGCACCGGTGTCGCCACCTATGCCCGGACGCTGGCGCGCACGGTCGCCGAGCTCGGCACGCCGCCCGACCTGATCTTCGGCCTGCCCGTCCACCCGCGCGCACCGCGCGACCTGCGCGAGACGCTGTTCTTCGCCGAGCTCGGTCGCGACGAGCCGGTCGGCGAGGGGAGCGGCGCGCCGAAGCGGGAGCGGCTGTTCCTGTCCCCGCTGGCGCGCCGGCTGGTCGAGGTGCCGGTGGAGGGGCGCGTGCGTGCCGAAGCCTTTGCCGAGCGCATGCCGCCCTTCGCGCGCCTGTACAGCTTCGGTTCGCTCTGGTCGGTCGCCGCACGGCACTTCCGGCGCTATCGCCGCTTCCTCACCGTGACGATGCCCGATCCGCCGGCGATCATGCACTGGACCTATCCGCTGCCGATCCATCTCGCCGGCGCGGCCAATATCTACACCATCCACGACCTGGTGCCGCTGCGGCTGCCGCATACCAGCCTGGAGAACAAGCGCCTGCACGACCGGCTGCTGCGCGGCTGCGTGGCGCGGGGCGCGCGGATCTGCACCGTATCCGAGGCCTCCCGGCGCGACATTGTCGACATGCTCGGCGCCGATCCCGGGCAGGTGGTCAATTGCTACCAGTCGATCGATCCAGTGCCGGAGATCGCTGCCGGGGAACTGGCCGGCCGCCTGCGCGCGCTGTTCGACCTCGAGCCCCAGGGCTATTTCCTCTATTTCGGCGCGATCGAGCCCAAGAAGAATGTGGGCCGGCTGATCGAGGCCTATCTGGCGAGCGAAGTCGCGGCCCCGCTGGTCATCGTCGGCGGACGGGCCTGGCGCTCCGAGAACGAGCTGCGCCTGCTCGGCATGTCCGCGGGGCAGGGTCTGTCGGGCGCGGCGCGCATCCGCAAGCTCGACTATCTGCCGCGGCGGATGCTCGACCTGCTGATCGCCGGCGCGCGCGGCGTGGTCTTTCCCTCGCTCTACGAAGGCTTCGGCCTGCCCGTGGTGGAGGCGCTGGCGCGCGGCGTGCCGGTGATGGCCTCGACCCAAGGCTCGCTGCCCGAAGTGGCGGGCGAGGCGGCCCTGCTCGTCGATCCCTATGCCGTCGGCGACATGGCCGCGGCGATCCGCCGCCTCGACGCGGATGCCGCGCTCCGCCAGGGCCTGTCCGCCGCCGGCCCGGCACAGGCCGCCCGCTTCGGGCCGGAGACGTTCCGCGCCAACCTGTCCGGGCTCTACCGCTCGCTCGCCCCTTTGCCTTCCGGGATCGCCACCGCATGACCCTGACCTCCACGCGCACCCTGATTGTAGCGCTGGCACTGCTCGCCGGCGGTTGCGCCACCCTGCCGTCGAGCGGGCCGACCGGCCCCCAGGTCATCGCGGCTTCGCGGCCCGATGCGCGGCTGCCCGCGCAGCTGGTCGAGCTCGACGCCGCCGTTCTGCCCGAAGCCAACACGCCGGAAACGCTCGCTGGCCTGGCCGCCGAGGGCGCCACCGACCGGATCGGGCCGGGGGACGTGCTCCAGGTCACGGTCTTCGAGGTCGGCACCGCGCTGTTCACCGGTCCGTCGGCGGCGACCGCGGGCCAGCCCGCCGCAGCGGGGACCAACCTGCCGCCGATCACCGTCGCGGCCGACGGGACGATCCAGATCCCCTATGTCGGCCGCATCGCCGCCGCCGGGGAGACCGCCCAGTCGCTCGCCGGCGGCATCGAGGCACGGCTGATCGGCTATTCGCAGCATGCCCAGGTCAGCGTCGCGATCCGCGAGAACATCGCCAACGCGGTCTTCGTGCTCGGCGGGGTAAAGACGCCGGGGCGCATCCCGCTCTCGCTCGCCCGCGAGCATCTGCTCGATGCCGTCGCGCTGGCCGGCGGCGCGGCATTCCCGTCCCAGGACACCACGGTGCGGATCACTCGAGCCGGCCGCAGCGCCGAGATCGGCCTCGACGCGCTCCTCGCGGGATCGCCCGACGACCTGCAGCTGCTCCCCGGCGACCGGATCGAGCTGCTCCGCCAGCAGCGGAGCTTCACCGTGTTCGGGGCGAGCGACAAGGTCTCGGAGATTCCGTTCGAGGCGCGCCGGCTGTCGCTGGCCCAGGCCGTCGCCCGCGCCGGCGGGCCATCCGACCGCCAGGCCGACCCGACCGCGATCTTCGTCTTCCGCTGGTCCGCGGCGGACCCGGCCGGCGGCGCGCCCGTCCCGGTCATTTACCGGCTGAACCTGATGCGCCCGGAAAGCTATTTCGTGTCGCAGCGTTTCGCGATGCGCGACGGCGACGTGATCTATATCGCCAATGCGCGCTCCAACCAGGCGAGCAAGCTGGTCCAGATCATCAACCAGCTCTTCTCGCCCTTCTACAGCGTGCGCGAACTGACGCGGTGATCCGTCAGGCCGCCAGCCTTTGCTGTGCGTGATGGACTTCGATCGCTTCGTCGATCGTCGGATAGAAGCGGAGCCGGCCCTCGTGGAGCACCGCGCCGGTGCTGCAATATTCCCGCAGCGTCGCCGGGCTGTGCGACACCATCACCAGCGTGCCCGTGGCCCGGCGATGCGCCAGCGCCGCGTGGCAGCGCTCGGCGAAGCGATGATCGCCCGCGCTGGTGACTTCGTCGACCAGATAGCAGTCGAAGTCGATCGCCAGGCTCACCCCGAAGGCGAGGCGCGCCGCCATGCCGGCCGAATAGGTCTTCACCGGCTGGTCGAAATACGCCCCCAGCTCGGCGAACTGCTCGACAAAGCCGAGCAGTCGGTCGACCGGCTGGCGATAGATCCGGGCGATGAACCGGGCATTGTCGGCACCGGTCAGGCTGCCCTGGAAACAATGGGTGTAGCCGATCGGCCAGGACACGCGCATGCCGCGGCGGATGGTGCCGCTGCTCGGATGCTCGACCCCGGCGATCAGCCGCAACAGCGTCGACTTGCCCGCGCCGTTCGCCCCGCAGATCCCCAGCGACTGTCCCGGGCGGATCGTGAAGCTCGCATCGTGGAGCACGTGTTTGGTGAGCTTGCGGCCATGATAGGCCTTGTTGACGCGGTCGAAGCTGATCATGCGGCCGGGACCGGCGCGGCGGCGCGCCGGGCGGGCGTGCCACGGGCAGGGGGCGCATCGGCGACCTGAAGGCCGTGGATGCACAGGTGATGATCCTCGCCGACATCGACCTGGATTTCGATGTCGTGGAGCGTCTCGGCGATCTCGAACCGGTGCTCGGCGAGGACGCCCAGATTCCCCGGCGGGGCTTCGGGCAGGACGGACAGGAGCAGCGTGCCGTCGCCCGCAACGATGCTCGAGGCGGGGACGACGCTGTCGGCGCGGCCGAACAGGCGGAGCACATAGCGGCCTGGCTCCAGCCGCATCCGCGGGCCGCGGAGGAAGGCTCCGGCCCTGCCGGTGGTGAAGAGGCCTACCCCGGCCTGGTTGCCGGATTCGGTCGTCAGCCGGGGATGGATCGCCGGCAGCCAGGTGCCGGCCGTCCGATAGGGATGGATCGGGGGCGCGGTCATCATGATCTCGGCCACGCGCTTGCGGATCGCATCATACCGGTCCTCGAAGGTGGGGAACAGGCCGCGCAGCAGCTGGCTGATGAACGGGCCGTTGTTGACGAAGCTGTGGTTGGTCTGCTCGATCAGATAGGCGTCGTCGAACCCGAACCGCCCCGACCAGTCCTTCAGCAGAAGGTAGAGGAGATACTGGTCGTTATAGACGTCGCTTTCCCAGGATATCGCGCGGAAATACTGGTCGGTCGCGGCGGCTTCGCACCGGCGGTGATATTCGGCGACCAGCGCCTTGCCGGCGGGATGCGACAGGTTCACCGCGAACCCGCCCGCATTCACGTCATGGCGCTCGCTGATATGGCCCGCGAAGATCGCGCCATATCTTTCCTTGTCGGACAGGTAGGCGACGAGGTCGAAGCGCATGTCGATGATGAAGGCATCGGCGTCGAGATAGAACACCCATCCCTCGACGCCCCGGTCCAGCATCTCCTTCAGCAGATAGGCGCGATTGAAGGTCGATTGCCAGAGCATGTGGCCGCGCTTGATGCCGACATACTGCTCGTAATCGAAGCCGTTCACCTGGCAATAGCGCCGGATCGTCTTCGATGTCTCCTGCAGCATGGGATAATATCGAAACGGATCGCTCGTCTGGATGAAGGTGATCTTCATGAGGCGCTCAAGCCTTTCGCGCGAAAAAGGCGTAGGAGAAGCCGATCGGGCCGATGCGGCCGTCGGGAACCACTTCCAGCGGCGTCAGCCCGTGCTTCGCGAGTAGTGCGAACACTTCCTTCTGGGGAAGCGCATGCATCTCCATCTCGTTCTTGCGCCCGACGCCGGCGAGATAGGCGTCGACGTCGAAGCTATAGTCCTGGAGATGGCAGGGGAGCTGGAAATAGGCGTAGCCGCCGGGCTTCAGCTTCGCCAGCCCGGCATCGAGCAACTGGCGCATGATCGGCGGCGGGTTATGCTGGAGCACGATCGCCGAATAGAAGAGATCATAGCCGGGGCCGGCCTGGAGGAAATCCGGCAGCAGCATCAGCTGCGCGTTCGCCGCGCCTTCCGCATCGAGGCGCGCGCGCGCCATGGCGAGGTGCTCGGCGCTGATGTCGACGCCGAGATAGACTGCGAAGTTCCGGGCAAAGGCAGTGCCGACGCGCGCCACGCCGCAGCCGAGCTCGCAGACCGACCAGGCCGGATCGGGATCGACGGCGTTGCGCCGGCATAGTTGCTCGAACTCCTCGAGCTCGGTTGCTCCGGTTGCGTAGAAATGATCGACATTGGCGGCGGTGATCCGGTCCGCGCGATAGGCGGGATGCGTCAGGACGGAGTAATAGGCATCGTCGCGGCCATAGCGGCGCCATACCGCTTCGATATGCGCGATCAGCCTTTCCTGCTGCGGCCCGTCGAGTGCGAGATCGATGCCCCGGGCATCCTGCGTCATCTGGATATAGCGGCTGGCGGCAAAGGCCTGGGCAAGCTGCTTTTCCGGCGCCGTCGTGAAGCGCCGGATCAGGGTCCAGAGGTCCGGGCCGTCGGCCAGATGCCCGGTGGCGGTCTCGAGGCTGTCCACCTCCCGTCCTAGGAATTGCCGATAGCATTGGGCGACATCGTCAAGCGTCGCGGCACGATCGGCAGGGCGGGTGTCTGCCGGTGAATCCAGCAACGACGATGATGGCAACTCGCCCATTGGCTCGGCACTCCTACGCTACAGAAAAGGGGAACACATCCGAGGGACGCCGCGGGTGGCTTCGCATCGGCATCAGGCCGCGTCCGCTCCGGTCGATCCGTGGGCCCGCCCGCCGAAGTCCAGATCCTCCAGCGTGCCGAGCGTCAGCGCCTCCATGAAATCGAGCCGCGCCTGCGCATCGTCGGCCGCGCACAGGAAGAAGCCCGCCACGCCGGCGGATACAACGCGCCGGTCGCCGCCTTCGGTCACCTCGCCGAGATCGATGCTCGCATTGCCGCGGACCCGCAGCCGGAGGGTGCCCGCGGCGTCGGGCACCAGCGTCATCGTCACCCATTTGAACTCGCCCGGCTTCAGCATGCCTTCGACGCAGACGGCCCGGTCGGCAGTCTCGATCACGAAGCGTAGGTCGCGGCCCGGAATGCCATGGAGACGCATGCATAGCCGCATCGGCACACCCGGCGCGTCGGTGCCGATCTCCAGCCGCCCGCCCTGCGGCTTGGTCCAGCACCCCCAATTGTCCGGACCCCACCAACCATCGCCGGCGCGGAAGACCTCGGCAGAGCGCATGCCGCGCCATAGGGTAGTGGCATAGTTGCGTTCCAGCGCATGCCAGGCGCCGAGCTTCGCGACGGGGACGGGCGCAGGCGCTTCGGGTGCGTCCGCCGCCCAGTCTCGCGCCGCCCCTGCGATATCGGCCGCGATTGCGCTCCAGGGACGTGGACGGAAGGTCTGGGCGATGCGCTGCTCGAGCGCCTCTCGATAGCCTTTCTCGCGGATCAGCCGGTCGAGCGCGTCCGTCAGCGCGTCGACATTACCCGAGGGGAAATAGACCGCGTGCTCGCCGCCGGCCTCGGGCAGCGATGCCGCGTCGGAAATCAGCGGGACCTTGCCGTGGCACAGCGATTCCGTCACCGGCAGGCCCCAGCCTTCATATTGGCTCGGATAGAGCGTGAAGAGGCAGGAGCGGTAGAGCCGCTCCAGCTCCGCATCCGACAGGCCGGAGAGCATGACGATCTGGTCGCGCAGGCCCGCATGGCTATCGAGCCGGGCATAGACCGCGTCGTTGAGCCAGCCCCGGTTGCCGACGCAGACCAGCTTCGGGACCGCGCTCGGGCCATGGCGCTTGAGCAGCGTGATCCAGGCCTGGAAGGCGGCGAGGTGGTTCTTGCGCGATTCGATGGTCGAGACGAACAGCACATAGCCGCCGGGCGCGAGCCCCCAGCGGGCGAGCTGCTGCTCGGGGACCGGCGCCAGACCCGGCTTGCGGCAATCGCCGTCGAGGCGGATCACCGCGACATTCTCGGGCGCGACCGGATGACCCAGGAGTTCCGCCACCTGCAGCAGGTCGCGCCGGGTCGATTCCGAGTTCACCAGGAAATGATCGGCATGCTCGAACGCGCCGATCGCCCAGCTGATGAAATCCTGGGTCAGCTCCTTCACGCAATGCTCGCCGGCCATCACCGGGATCAGGTCGTGGACGAAGGGAACATAGCGCACGCCGCGCAGCGCCTTGGCCTGGCGGACGAAGAGGAAATAATTCTGCAGCCACCAGGAGGTGCCGAGATTGATGAGATAGGCGCCGTACGGCATCTCGATCGGCTCGGCGGTGGCGAGGCGCAGGTGCAGCCGGGCGAGCGCCGCGATCCATTCCGGTGCGCCGCGATCGCCGCCGTTCAGGCTGAGGCTGGCGAGCGCGGCGAAGCTGGCTGCGGGGATCTCGAGCCAGTCGTCGCGCGATTCGAGAAAGGCGCAGATCCGGACCTGGAAACCGTCGAGGCGGAGGGCGCTGCAGATCGTCTCGATCTGCACGCGCTGGATGCCGGTCGGCAGCCGGGCGTTGCGGAAATAGGAGATTAGGTCGGAGACGTCGAACACCAGCGCGGGGGATGTGGCCGCATCCGGCGCTTCGCCGACGGGCGGCCTGGGCTCCGCGGCGCGGATGAGCGCGGTCAGCGCCTGCACCTGCGCGCGGGCGATGTTGCGATCCTGCTCGGGCAAGGTGCGGAGGAACGCATCGATCTGGCGCAGCGAGCGCTCCGCTTCCCGGGCTTCCGGCGCATCCGCTTCCTCGGCCTCGTGCGACGTCGGGCCGGTATCCAGCGTCGCGATCAGCTCGCGCATCTGCGCATTGTCGCCGCTGCCGAGCAGCTGCCCCATCTCGCGCAGCGCATCCGGATTGGCGGGCTCCTGCCGGAGCGCGCGCATATAGCTGCGATTGGCCGCGGCCCGGTCGCCGCGCTCCTTGTGGAGATGGCCGAGATGGAGCCATGGATCGGCTTCGTCCGGCGCCGTGTCCGCCGCCATCCGATAGGCGGCCTCCGCCGCGTCGAAGTCGCGCTGCTCCTTCAGCATATGGCCGAGCTGCACCCAGATATGGCCGAGCGAGGGATCGGTCTCGAGCGCGGTGCGATAGGAGGATGCCGCCGCCGGCCAGTCGCGCGCGTCGCGGGCTTTGTTGCCGGTCGCGATCATCCGGTGGACCTGCGGCGTCACGGCGATGCCGGCCGACCGGCGCAGCTTGAGCGGGAGGTTCATCATCAGGTCGGTGGTCATGCGGCATGCTCCCGGACACCGGCGAGGATCAGCCAGCCGATCGCGTAGACCAGCAGCAGGGCGAAGAAGAGGGTGGCGACCAGCTTGAGGCGCTTGGGGTAGAGCGCCTTGTGCGGCAAATTGGGCTCGACGATCCGCACCAGGTAGAGCTGCTGGCGCAGCGCCTGCTCGCGCGCGGTATCGAGCGCGGCGGTCGCGCTTTCGTAGCGTTTCGCGGCAAGCTCCTGGCGGAACCGTATCCCCTCGAATCGCCCCAGCCCCGTCGCGGTCGCCTGGGCCGAGCCGGTCAGGCTCGCCTGCGCCGCGCTAACCTGTTGTTCCAGCGCGCGAACCTGCGCCGCTTGCGCGACATATTGCGGGCTGTCCGCCCGCACCGCCGCGCCCATGCTCGCCAGCTTGGCCCGCGCCTGCGCGAGGTCGCCCTGCAGCTGCGTCACCATTGCGATGCGCGCCGCGCCGGTGCGCTCGGGATCGATGTCGCGGGCGGACTGGCGCAGGCCGTTCAGCGCCGCCTGGGTATCGCTGACGCCGGCTTCCGCGGCCTGAAGCGCCTCGCGCGCGGCCGCCAGGCGGTTGGTCAGGAGGCGCTTGTTGAACTCGTTCACACGCTGCTCGCCGATGACCAGCAGGGCCTCGGCCAGCCGCTGGGCATCCGCCGGCCTGAACCCGCGCACGCTGACGCGGGTGATCCCGGCCTCATGGCCGATATCGACATGCACCATCTCGCGATAATAGCGCAGCAACGTCTCCGGTGGCGCATCGGCGGCGAGGCGGGAGAAGGGATCGGCCTCGGAGCGGCGGAACATCGCCCGCAACCCGACCATGCGATCGAGGCTGGCGACCGCGTCGTGGGAGAGCAGATAGTCGACGACCGTCTGGCTGTCTGCCGTAGCCGGATTGGGATCCAGGCCGAGCAATTGGCCGAGCCCCGAATTGGTGGAACCGCTCTGGCCGGCGGTGCGGATCACGAAATGGGTTTCGGACTCATATTGGTTCGAGACGACGCCATATTCGAAGGCCGCCACGACAAGCGTCGGCAGCAGCACGAACAGGGCGAGGTTGCGCAGCCAGCCGAGCCGCTTGCGCCAGGGTTCGGACCCCGAAGCGACCTGCTCGAACCGGTGGAGTTCGTGCGCCGGCTCCCGCTGGAAGCGGGCGGCGGGTTCCGGTGGCTCGGCGAGGCCGGTCTCATGGTCGGGCGGGGGAAGCGGGATCGTTGCCATCGGCTCAACTCAGATGAACATGTTTGCGGACGATGCGGATCGAGATCAGCCCCAGCAGGGTGAGGCCGAGGCACCAGAAGCTCAGATAGGTCAGGTCGAAATAGGGGCTGCGGACCGAGGCGAACTGGCCGGTGTGGAACAGCTCGAAGATCTGGTTGAGCGGGAACCAGGCGAGCAGCTCGCGATAGGGCTGGGGCAGCCATTCGAGCAGGAAGAAGGTGCCGGAGACCGGCATCGCCAGATAGACCAGCGGGTGGATGAACTTGCCCGCCGCCTTGCTGAAATGGGAGACGGCGCACACCGGCATGGCCAGCGCGAAGGAGAACCAGGCCATATAGGCGAAGCCTGCGAGCATGGTCAGCGGCGAGGCGGGCAAGCCTCCAAAACCGAGCGCCCAGGACAGGCTGAGCAGCACGACGAGGGCGAGCAGCGACGAGGCGGCCTCGAGCAGCATGCGTGCGGCGAGCAGGTCGAAGATCGTCACCATCCGGTGGAACAGCAGCGGCTTGTTGGCCTCCAGCGCCGATTCCGCGCGCGAGATCACCGCGCGGAACAGCATGAACATGCAATATCCGCCCAAGGCGAAGGGCACCGGGTAGAGGTCGCTGCCGCCATGCGGGGCGTCCTTCCCGTGCAGGGCCGCGACCGAGATGGCGAGGAGCATCGGCTCGACCAGAAGCCAGGCATAGCCGATATTCTCGCGCCCGTAGCGGGTGTGCAGCTCGCGCATGATCAGCGCGCCGAGCACCGCGCTCTGCACCTCCAGTCCTCGGAGATATTGGGCCAATCCGCCGCGATGACCGGTAGCGATCATGACCGCGCGATCTCCTCGGCGAAGGCCAGCGCGTGTTCGACATGGGCTTCCCATGTCCGGCGGGGCGCCGCGTGCATGCGGGCCAGTTGGGCGCTGCGGGCGGGGGAGGCGGGGCCGGCATAGTCGAGGATGCGCCGGCGCCACCCCGGGCCGTCGAGCGGGGCGAGATAGTCGGGCACGTCGCCGCCGGCTTCGCGGTGCGCGGGCAGGTCGCTGGCGATGACCGGGATTCCGGCGGCGAGCGCCTCGGCCACGGGCAGTCCGAAACCCTCGGCAAAGGAGGGCATCAGCAGGGCGGAGGCCCCCCCGAGCCAGGCCGCTAGCGTGCGATCGGAAACCCGCCCCAGTTCCAGGACATGGGGGCGCAACTGCGGGCAGCGGTCGAGCAGGTTGAACGTGTTCTGGTTCTCCCAGCCGCGCCGCCCGACAAGGACGAGCTTTGGTATCGGAGCCCCGTCCGCGTCTTCGGCGAACTGCCGCCATAGGTGCAGCAGCAGGAGATGGTTCTTGCGCGGCTCGATCGTGCCCAGGCACAGGAAATAGGGGCCGTCGATCGGCGGTGTGCCCGGCACGAACCGGGTGACGCCTAGCGGGTTGACCGAGAGGGGCGGCACCGGTTCGCCGCTGACGGCAAGATAGCCGGCCAGTGCATCCGCCGTTGCCCGGGAATTGGTGATCACCCCGTGTGCTTGACGCGCTACGGTCGCTATCCGCCTGGCGTGGCGAGCCGGACCGTCGATACGCGCGAAGCCGGGTTCGGCGATCGGGATGAGGTCGTGGACCAGGCAGATCAGCCGGGCATGTTCGCGGCGAAGGCGCGCCGCCACCCGGTCGGGTTTCTCGAGCGCATTGGGCGAGACATGCAGCAGGATACGCGGACGGAAGGGTGGCGCGACCGGCTTCGGTCTCAGGCCGGCCAGTGCCGCGATCAGGTGCCGCCAGGCCGCGCCGCGCGTCTCCTCCTGGCCGATTTCGCGCCAGCGCCATTCGGTGGCGTCGAGGAAGCGGAGAACCGCGCCGGGATCGAGACGGCCGTAACCGCCCAGCGGATGGGTCGCGGAGAATTGCAGCCGCTCGGGCGCGCGTGCGAGCAGGGCGCGGGCATAGTGCATCTCCACCCGATCGACCCCGGTCGGAGTCGGATGCCGCACGCGTGACAACAGGCGGGTGAGATCGAGGACGATCTCCGGTTCGATCGATCGAGCCGGCGACCCCGCGGCCGGACGGGAGATCGGATCGGGGAAGCTCAGCGGCTTCATGTGATCGCCCGCACCGGCTTGCCCACGACAGCGCGCGCCGCATCGCCTGCGGAGAGCATCCGCGTGACCGCCGGCTCGATCAGCAGCGCGCGCCCCTCGCGGCTGCTGAACCCGCCCCGAAGCAGGCAGCGATGCGCGAGCACCCGGCGAAACGCGGCGAAGATTTCGACCTGGGGCTGGCCCGGCGTCTTCCAGAAACCGTCGAGCGGGCCCTGGTGGGTGATCCCGGGCACGTCATAGACGGCCTGGCCCAGCACCTTGACCGGAACGCCCGCCGCCAGAGCCAGCGTGCCGGTGGTGCTGTTCACCGTCACCACGCCGCGCGCATGGGCGACGAGCGGCGCGATATCGGCATGTTCGAGATAGCGGACCCGATCGGCGATGCCGAGCGCGAGGGCTTGGGCTGCGATCCGCTTGCGCCAGTCGCGCAGCCCGTTGTCGAGCGGATGCTCCTTGAACACCAGCATCGGTCCGGCCGGCGCATGTGCGGCGAACGAGGCGAGGATGGCGCGGATCGCGCGTTCCATGCCTTCGAACGGCGAGTGGACGCGCAGCTGATAGTCGGAATCGAGCTGCAGCGGCACGACGAAATAGGACGACGCAAGCGCCCGGCGCACCTTCCGGCTCCGCCAGCGGGCAAGGGGATGCCGGGCGAAGCGGCGCAGCCAGCCCGCCGCTTCCACCGGGACGTGGAAGGGCCGGTGCGAGCGATAGCGACGGAACCGGAAGGCCAACGCGGTGCTGGCGCCATAATAGGCGAATGCCTCTCGCGCGCGCTGGATGAAGCTGGCGGGGACCGGCGGCAGCGCGGGAACCGGAGTGAGGCGGATCGCCGTCCGGCAATAATATTCGGCATCGCGCGGCAGCGAGGAATGGCCGTTCACGCCGTCCAGTTCCAGCGTCACCCAATCGGGTCGGACATAGCCCTCCTCGAAGACGTGCACGGTGACCAGCTGCTCCGCCGCCACCGATATGGCGGCACGATGCAGTGGCCGGCAGTCTCCGAACAGCACCAGGTCGGTGACATGGTGCTGTTCGATCAGCGCCTCGACTTCGTCCGGCCAGGCCTCGGCCCCTTTTCGGAAATCGATCGCCGGGGCGTGCCAGTCGAGACGATCGCCGCCGTTGAAATTGACGCGCAGCACTTCGTTTCCGGCGCAGCGCAGCGCAGCGCCGAGTTGCCGGAAGAACGGTCCCGGCGGTCCCTGGAGGAACAGGAAGCAGCGCTTCATGCCGCCCGCCGCAGCGCATTGCGGGCCTTGCCCTCGATCCGCCGCAGCCGGCTCAGCAAGGAGGCAGGGGCGACGCCGTTTGCCAGGCATTCGACCAGCCGCTCCGCTGGGCAGGGCAGGCCCGTCCCGGGATCGAGATAGAGCGGGTAGAGGAGCAGCGTAGCCGCCACCAGCGCGTCGAGGCTCAGGCGGCGCGCGCGGCGTGGTACCGTCACCAGATCGCGAGTAAGTCCCCAGCCGGCATAGAAGGGTATGCCGTGGCACAGGACGGTGCGCTCGCGCAGCAGCGCCTCGAACCCGGCCAGCGAGGTGAGGACATGCACCTCGTCGACCTGGTTCAGCAGGGGTGCCAGCGCGCACGGCGTGTCGAGGATCCGGTCGGCAAGGCCACGGGCCTCCCGGTCGAGCGCGCCACGCCGATGGCCGGCAAGGGTGTCGGGGTGCGGCTTGTAAACGAGGTACGCATCCGGTGCGACCGCGCGGGCGCGCTTCACGAGCCCCGAATTGCCCAGGCCAGCAACATCACCCATCCGGACCGACTGGTCGTCCTCGACCTGGCCGACCACCAGGATGCAGCGCCGGTCCCGCGGCAAGATGATCGGCGATGCGCTGTCGGCCCGGCCATATTTTCCGATCCCGGCGGCAACGATCGATGCCCGCAGCGCCGCGGCACGATGGAGCAGCTCGGGGGGAAAGGGGTGTTCCGACAGCAGCACTTCGAGGTCGCTGGGCCGAGCGGGATCGTAATGAATCCCTCGGCGATCGACGACGATCGATTGCGGCGGCACCAGGTGCACGCCCAGGCCCAACGAGCGGATGAATCCGTCCTCGACCCGCGCCAGCGGTACGCCCGTTGCCGCGGCGCGCGCCTCGAAGTCGGGCGGCACCCGCGACGGCCAGATCGCGATGGCGGACTTGCTCGCGCGCGCCCTGGCCAGTGCCTCTTCCCCGCTTCCGGCATGGCCGGGCGTGCCAGTGGCGCCGGTAAGGAAACGGTCGATCTGGCTGCGTTTCCAGGGACGCATGCCGAACTGCACGCCGATACCGGCAGTCGCCTCGAGATGGCGCCGCCATTCGCCGAGCAGGTCGATGGCGGCTTCCACTGAAATCTCCGTTCCGGTGAAGGGCTCGCGATAGCTGTGCCCCTCGACAAGCATTTCCCAGGCGAGCGCCCGGCGGGCAGCCTTGTCGAGCGGCAGCGATTCGCCGGTCGCAGCGTCGGTAGTTGGGATCCCCGCCAGCCGGGCAAGGATCGCGAGCGCGTCGCCGCGCGGCGCGACCACCTGCGCGGCATGGTCGAGCAGATGCCAGGGGTCGATTTCGCCCGACAGCGCCTCGGTGCCGGCCCAGAGCGTTGCCTGGGTATTGCCCGATGCGGGTTGGGTCTTCGCCACGGTGCAGCCCGGCGGGAGGACCGGCCGCGCGCCCCAGAAGCTGCCGCCGACGCGCGACTGGCACAGTCGCTCGATCAGCGCATCTGCCCGATCGGCCTGTGCCTGGGTTAGGGCCATATGGTCGTGCGAACCCCGCGCGACCGCCAGAGGCGTCCGCGAGCGCCTCGCAAGGGCCGGCGGCGCCTGCAGAAGCGGAGCGGCGCGTGTCGGGACGACAGGGGCGGTCATGATATCAGCACGTCTGCGATCGCAATCCTCGCAATCGCTATCGCAGGCAGTGGAGGCGACCGGGCTGGGGATTCCCCCAGCCGGAAGCGAAATCGACAAAAGCGCGAGTTCTGAGCTTGCGGCTTATCGGCTTCTTGCCCGGCAGCGGTCCGATCGTTGTCAGACCGGACCGCTTCCCTGGGTCAGAAATTCGGGTCGAAATTGAAGAAGACGGGGTTCGACAACGCCACCATGGTGCCGCTGAGCTTCATCGAATTCGGAACCTCGGGATACGGGTTCTGGGGACCTTCGACCTCGACGCGATAATAAGCGCGCTTGGCCAGTTCGGGCGTATCCGTGAAGGTCACGACCGGATTGGCGCCGGTCGCTTCATAGGTCCCGAAATCCTCGCCGTTGCGCACGACGTGGATCTTGTAGGCGTTGGCCGCTTCCATGCTCCCTGCGAGGCGAACCTGGAAGGTGACCGCCTTTCCGGTCGACTTGACGTTGTCGCCCATCATCATGTCGGGCCGACCGTCCTGGTTGAGGTCGGCGGTGAGCTCGACCCGCGGATCATAGGGGTTGGCGCTGATCGACACGCGGCCATTGGTGAGCGCATCGACGACGGCCTTGCGGGTCCGAGCGGTTGCGAACACCCAGGTCGTCGGCGTGCCGACATAGTTGTAGGGCCGCTCGGCGCTCCCCTTGCTGGTCTTGTCCGGCGTGTCCGGCGTGCCGTGGTGCGCGTCGCTGCCGCCGCGGCCGGTCAGCTTGCGACCGGAGCGCATCATGTCGTCCCAGACCATGATCGCCGCCCGGTTCTTCGCCGCCATCGCAGAGTTCCAGACCTCGATCGAATCGACGATGTCGTAGGAGAAGCCGAAATGGTCCTTGCCGATCGGGTGGTTGGCCGACAGGTGGATACCGAGGGACTTCTTGACCGCGAGGATCCTGGCGTCGCGCGCGTCGCGAACGTCGAAGAGCCGCTGATGGTCGTAGGGCACCGCAGAGAAGACGTTGCCATGCCCGCGATCGGTGGTCCACTCGGCGCCATAGAGCAGCACCACCTTGTCGGACTTGAACTCGGGGTCGGCCCAGGTGTGGTGTGCGACGTCGCCCAGCACATGGTTGTCATGGTCGGTGATGGCGAGGAAGTCGAACCCCGTCTTCTCTGCGAAGCCGATGATCTTGGATTCGGGGTTGTTGGTCGATTCCTTGCTGTGGCGCGAATGGAGGTGCAGGTCGCCCTTCATCCAGACACCGTCGCTGAGACTGGCGACGGGCGGGATGGCCGGGCCGTCACCGTCGCGCGCCGCCGCCGGCACGATGGCGAGCAGGGGTGCGACTGCAAGAAGACCCATCCCCATGCCCAGCCATTGCTTCCGTTCCATTGTCGCGAGTCCTCATGATTGAAATCGCGGCCGATATGGTAGCTATGGCTATCACTTTTATGACAATGGAAGCGAGCAGGCGAAAAAATCCGCCTCAGGCCGGCCGGTCGAGGACGAGGCCATAGTCGGGGAAATGCAGCATCGACCGGAACACGAATGCCGCGTCCTCGAGCAGCCGTTCCTGGTCGATATCCTCCTCCTTGAGCATCTCGTCGATCGAATAGGCCATCTCCACCGACATGCGGTTGCGGCGGCGGATCACCTCGCGATCCACACCCGGCAGATAGGGCTGGTAGGTGTCGGTCAGCCGATCGGCGACGTAGTTGTGTGAATAGAGACGTATGGGGGTCATCGAGGGCACGGAGCGCAGTGCCCGCATGATCCAGATCGCGCCGGGCTGGCTGCTGGTGATCTCGTGCATGGTCTTGAGCAGTTCGAGCAGCTTCTCGGACAGCACGAGAATGCCGGCATCCTTGTAGCGTTCGATCCATGCCTCGAGCGCGACATTCTGTCGGCGCAGCAGCCGCTCGGCCAGCGCGAAGATGATCGCGTATTTGTCGTCGAAATATCGATAGAGCGCGGGCGGGGACAATTGCGCCCGCTCGCAAATGAGGTTGGTGGAGATCCGCTCAATCCCCACCTCCCCCAATAAGACTCCTGTCGCGTCCAGCAGTGCATCGAAGGTCCGTTTGGACCGCTCCTGCTGCGGCTCGCGATAGGCCGGAATTCTCGTCATGCATCCTCCCCGGTCGAGGCTTGAGCGCCTCTCTCCCCAAACGGTTATGCTATCTATCGCTATCGTTGGGGAGGGGGAAAGATGTAGTGGTGGGATCAGAAGCGATAGGTGATCGCGCCGCGGAAGCTACGCCGATATTGCGAGCTGCCGATGAAGATCGCCTGTCCGGCCTCCGTATTGTTGATCGTGCCGGCGCGTGGGTTGCCGTTCACCAGGCCCAGCGTGTCGGTGAGGTTGTTGACGATCAGGTTGAGCTGCAGCTGCGGGGTGACCTGGTAGCGCGCGGTGAGGTCCATCGTCCACATCGGCTGCAGGCTGATCTGGTTGGCGACGTCGGTGAAGCGCTGGCCGATATAGTTGACGTCGGTCTCCACCCGGAAGGCCTGGTTGAACAGGTTGATCGCCGGGGTGATGCGGAAGCTGTTGTGCGGCAGCGGGTTCTGGCGATTGTTCGAATAATCGACCTTCTTCAGCACCGGCTTTCCGTTCGCATCGACGATGGGCTTGCCGGCCGCATCGACTGCCTGCTGGTTGAACACGAAGTTGGTGTAGCGGGCGTCCTGCCAGGTCCAGGCGCCGTGCAGGTCGAACCACTGTACCGGGCGCCAGGTCGCCTCCAGCTCCGTGCCCCAGGTACGCGTGTCGCCGAAGACGCGGAACGGGACCAGGGCGCCATTTGCGTCCTGACGGACATCGGCGATCTCGAAGCTGTTATACTGGGTGCGGAATCCGGTCAGATAGACCGAGAAGTGCCGGCGCGAGAATTTGAGGCCGGCTTCCGCGAAGTTCATCGTCTGCACGACCGGTTGCGAAGTCGGGTTGGTGATGAAGCTCGAGATGTTGGGCAGGCGGAAGGCGTCGGTGTAGCGCACGAACGCACCGAAATCGGGCAGGAACTGGTAGTTCACGCCGGCCGTCCACGACATATGGTCGAAGGTGCGGTCGAACGGCGTGAACTTGCCGGTGCCGCTCAGCACCTTGTCGTCGGCGATGCCGGGGTTGAGCAGCTTCAGATTGAGGCTCTGCGTGCCCTCGACCTGCCCGCTGGTCTTGATCTGCTCCCAGCGAAGGCCGGCATCGAGGCGCAGCTTCGGGGTGATCTGCCACTCGTCGCTTGCATAGACGGCGATGTTGTCGGACTTGCCGGTGCCGTTGGCGAACTCGGCGCCATATTGCAGCACGCCGCCATCGGTGAGGTTCGCGCCGCGCGTGCCGCCCGGCCCGAGAAGCGAGACGTCCAGCACCTGCGCATTGTCGCGAACGTCGGTCAGCACCGCGGCGCTGTCGGCCCGATAGCCTTCCTTGGCATGCGCATAATAGACGCCGAACGCCAGATCGTGATGGCCGAGGAAATCGGCCTTGGCGAGCAGCTTGGTATCGCTGATCACCTCGTCGAGCGGCACGACGTGCGAGCGCGCCAGATCGATCAGCGGCAGGCCGTTGCCATTCTGGTTCGCTGCGAACGCGGCGCCGGTATCGCGATAGAACAGGCCCAGGCCCGGCGCGAGCGCCGCACCGAAGGTCGAGGAGAGGAAGTCCTTCCCCGACGCGAAGATCTTGTACGGGGTGACGCTGTCGCGGCGAGTGTAGCTCTCGCGATACCGGACATTCTCTTCGACCCGGACATTGTCGCTCAGCTCGCGCTTGCCGGTGAAGCTGAGCTGGGTGAGCTTCACGGTGGTGCCGATCCCGTCGTCGAACGCATATGCCCCGCGGCCGGTCTTGAAGGTGAAGCGGCGATTGTCGCTGCTCTCGATCGTATCCTGCCTGGGGTTGAAGCCGTTGACCCCGATCGGGTTGCCATCCTTGTCGGTCGTGTAGATGCCGCCGCCCCAGTTGGGGATGCGTTCGTCGATGCGCTTCACGCCGAAGCTTACCGAGCCATGGTCGAAATCGCGCGAGATATTGACGCGGAACTGGCCGCCCTGGCCCTGGCGGAAGCCGGGATCGCGCTTGCCCTGGTCGATGCGATAATAGCCGCCGGCGAAGAAGCGCCAGTCGCTGTTGCCGATCGGACCGCTCACCCAGGCATCGACGCGGTGCGAGCCCCAGTCGGCCACTTCATAGCGGACCATGCCCTGCATATGGTCGCCGCCCTTGCGGGTGATGAAGTTGATCGCCGCGCCCGGTGCGTTCGAATAGAAGATCGACGAGGGGCCGCCGCGTACCACTTCGATCCGATCGATCGTCTGGTCGACGCGCATCGACTGGTCGCCGTTCAGCCAGCCCAGGCCGGGATCCGACTGGACCGGAATGCCGTCCTCGAGCAGCGCGACCGACTGGAAGCCGTCGCTCGGGATGCCGCGGACGCTGACGCCGCTGGACGCTTCGCCCGAGGTATTTGTGATGAAGAAGCCCGGTACCTGCTTCAGTGCTTCCACGACGCCGAGTGGCGAGCGCATCTGCAGTTCCTGCGAACTGACCGTCGAGATGGCGTAGCTGGTGTCGACCTTCTTCTGGTCGGTGGTGCCCGCGCGGCCGGTGACGACGATGTCGTCGCCTTCCGTCTGGTTATCCGGTGCACTCTCCGCCGACTGCGCGAACGCCGGCGAGGCGGCGACGCCCGTGGCGAGTGCGCCAGCAAGTGCAATTCTGGAAGCGGCGTAACGAATCATCTGCAGGTCCCCTTCGGAATGTCGGGGCGCCTATGGTAGTCATAATTATCATTTTCGTGACAGTTCTGGAAATTATGAGGCGCCGTCCGATGGGCGCCCCGGCGTCAGTCCGCCGCGACCGCGTGCTGGCTGGGGGCCGGCTTCCTCGCCATCCAGATCACCGCAATCGTCACCAGGGCCATCCAGCCGCAGATCCAGAACAGCTCGAGCGACGAGAGCAGATAGGACTGGTTGGCGATCTGCCGCATGATAGAGCCCGCCGCCTGAAGCGGGCTCATGCCGTGCGCCTGGAGCTGCTCGGTCGCCTGGCGATAGACCGGCGAATAGTCGTTCCCGACTTCCGTCAGCCGCGTCTGGTGTAGCGCCGCGCGCCGGTCCCAGAAGGTGGTGATGATCGAAGCGGCGAAGCTGCCCGCGGTGATGCGCGCGAAGTTCGAGATGCCGCTGGCCGACGGCACGCGCTCGGGCGGCAGCCGATCGAGCGAGATGCTGACCAGCGGCACGAAGAACATGCTCATCGCCACGCCCTGGAGCAGCAGCGGCAGCATCAGGGTGACGAAGCTGGCGTCGGGCGTGTAGTTGGCGCGCATGAAATAGGAGCCGGCAAAGGCAAGGAAGGCGATCGTCGCGAGCCAGCGCATGTCGAGCTTCAGCCGTGCCACGATCGGAGTGAGCAGCACCGCCACGATCCCGCTCGGCGCGGCGACGAAGCCGGCCCAGGTCGCCGTATAGCCCATCTGTTCCTGCAGCCAGAGCGGCAGCAGCAGGTTGTTGGCGAAGAACAGCGCATAGCCAAGGCAGAGCGCAAGCGTGCCGAAGGCGAAGTTGCGGCGCTTGAACAGGCTGAGGTCCACCGCCGGCGCGCGGTCAGTCAGTTCCCAGATCACCCAGGCGATGAAGCCGACCACCGCGCAGACCGCGAGCACCACGATCAGCGAATTGTGGAACCAGTCCCGGTCCTTGCCGAGATCGAGCATGGTCTGGAGGCTGAACACCCAGAAGGCGAGCAGGATGAGCCCGCCGGTGTCGATGGGCAGCTTGCGCGTGGGCGTCTCGCGGCTGGCGAGCTGGCGCCAGCTGATCGCGGCGGCGGCGATGCCGACGGGGACGTTGATCAGGAAGATCCAGCCCCAGTGATAATTGTCGGAGATATAGCCGCCGAGCACGGGCCCGAGCACGGGGGCGACCAGCGTCGTCATCGCCCAGATGCTGAGCGCCGTCCCGCGCTTGTGCGGCGGGAAGATCGCGATGAGCAGCGCCTGGCTGCCCGGGATCATCGGTCCCGACACCGCACCCTGTAGAATCCGGAAGGCGATCAGCGATTCTAGGTTCCAGGCGAGGCCGCAGAGAAGCGAGGCGATGGTGAAGAGAACCACCGAGATGGTGAAGGTCCGCACCACGCCCGCGCGCTGCATGAACCAGCCGGTGAGCGGCACGGTGACGCCGTTCGCCACCGCGAAGGAGGTGATCACCCAGGTGCCGTTGTCGGTCGACACGCCCAGATTGCCGGCGATCGTCGGCAGGGAGACGTTGGCGATGGTGCCGTCGAGCACCTGCATGAAGGTGCCGAGCGCCAGCGCCACCGAGGTGATCCCCAGCGCGATGCCCGTCAGCGGCGCCGGCTGGGCGCCCGCGCCATTGCTCACCGGCCGCGTCCCAGATTCTCGGCGATGATCTGGCGAATGCGTGCCTCGATCTGCGGGCCGCCGTCGAGGCTCCGCTGCACCGCGCCGGCGGGCGGCGAGCTGCCGGCGACCATCGGACCCGAGCGATCGGCGGTCGCGACCTTCACATCGACCGACAGGCCGACGCGCAGCGGGTTCTTCCTGAGCTCGGCGGGATCGAGTGCGATGCGCACCGGCACGCGCTGGACGATCTTGATCCAGTTGCCCGAGGCGTTCTGCGGCGGCAGCAGCGAGAAGGCGCTGCCGCTGCCGGCGCCGAGGCCGAGCACCTTGCCGTGATAGGTCACGTCATTGCCATAGACGTCGGCATGGATCGTCACCGGCTGGCCGACGCGCAGGTGCTGGAGCTGGGTCTCGCGGAAATTGGCATCGATCCACAGGCTGTCGAGCGGCACCACGGCCATCAGCGGCGTCCCGGCGGCGACCTTCTGGCCGAGCTGCACGGTGCGCTGGGCGATCACGCCCGACACCGGCGCGACGATCCGCATATGGCTGGAGTTGATCGCCGCCTGGCGGACGTCCGCGATGGCGGCCAGCACCTGGGGATTGTTGTAGACCGAGGTGCCGGCAACGGTGCTCGCGGCCTGGGCCTGCCTGGCGCGTGCGAGGTTGAGTGCGGCACGTGCGGTGGCGACCGCGTCGGCGGCGTGGCTGACCTCTTCGCCGGAAACCGCCCCATCGGCAGCCGCGCCGCGGCGGCGGGTATAGTCGTTCTGCGCCTTGCTCAGCTCGGCCTCGGCCTGGGCGATCTCGGCGCCTGCCTCGTCGACCTGGGCATCGTTCGAGCGAACCGCGCGGACTGCCCGGCCGAGCGCCGCCTCGGCGGCGGAGAGCTGGACGTCGGTGGTGGCGGGATCAAGATCGATCAGCGGTGCGCCCTGCGTCACCTGCTGGGTGTTGTCGGCGTGGAGCGCCAGCACGGTGCCGCCATCGCGTGCCGTGACGGCGACGATGTTGCCGCCGACATAGGCGTCGTCGGTCTCCTCGCTCGAAGGAGCGGTGAAGACCATCACGGCATAGGCGATAAGGCCGATCAGCACGATGGCACCGAGGACGAGCAGGCCGATGCGGCGCGCCCGCGTGTTGGTCTTGGGCGGGGCAGGCGGCGGCGTGGAAGCGGCACGCGCGGTCTCCGGCTCTGCCTTGGGAGCGATCGGCGAAGCGTCTTCGTTGCGTGGCTTCACGGCGGTTTCGGTCTTGTCGGTCATCAGTGGGTTTCCGCTGTCGCCGCGGCCTGCGGCTGGTTGGGATCGAAGCCGCCGCCCAGGGCGGCGATGAGCTGGATGCGGCGCGTGAGCGCGTCGGATTCGAGCGCGGCGAGCGCCTGTTCGGCCTCGAGCAGGCGGAAGCCGGACTCGATCGTGTCGAGGCGCGAGCCGAGCCCGGTCGAGACACGGACCTGATCGAGCCGGGCCGTCTCGCGCAGGCCGGCGACGATGCGGCGCTGGTCGCCCAGGTCCTTGTCGGCAGTGCGGACCAGGGTCAGCGCGTCGGATGCATCGCGGATCGCACCGAGCACCGCGCCGTTATACGCGGCCACCGCCGCGTCGAGATCGGCGGTGGCGCCGCGATACTGGGCCTTGAGCTTGCCGCCCTCGAAGATCGGAAGATGGATCGCCGGGCCGGCGCCATAGGTGCGGGAACCCGGATCGAAGAAATTGCCGAGGCCGAGCGCCGCGAAGCCGGCCAGCGCGGTGATGTTGACGTTCGGCAGGAAGTCGGTGCGCGCCACCTGGCGCCCCGCCACCGCCGCGTCGATCCGCGCCTGGCCGGCAAGCAGGTCGGGGCGGCGACCGAGCAGGTCGGCGGGCAAAGCATCGGGCACGGCCGGCGGCGTGTCGAGCGCCAGGGTCGGCGCGGTGATCTCGGGATAGAAATCGGCACCGCGCCCGGCCAGCGCCGCCAGCGCATGGACGAGCAGATCGCGCTGTCCCTCGGCTCGGGTCTTCGCCTGTTCCGCTTCGGCGAGCAGCGTCTCGGCCTGGCGCAGCTCGAACTGGCTGGCGAGCTGGTTCTTGATGCGGGACTGGACGTAGCGCAGCGCCTGCTGGCGGGTGGCGACAAAGCCGTCCGCGATGCGGATCAGTTGGTCGGAACGTGCCAGACCGACATAGGCCTGCGCGATCGAGGTGGAGATCACGAGCCGCGCCGCCGCCGTATCGAGCCGTGCCGCCTGGGCATTGGCCCGGGCGCCCGCGACCATCGCCTTCTGCCGGCCGAACAGGTCGAGATTATAGGTGAGGTTGGCCTGCACCTGGGTGATCGGCCAGGCGGCGCCGGCATAGGGCGGCGGGTAGATGAACTTCTCCGGGAAGCGCTGATAGGTCGACTGGCCATCGGCAGTCACCTGGGGGAGCTGGTCGGCATGGCGCACATCCACCGTCGCCTCGGCCGCGCGGACGCGGGCAAGCGCGCCATCTAGGGTCGGATTGCCGGCCAGGCCCATCGCCACCAGCCGATCGAGCTGCGGGTCGCCGAACGCGGTCCACCATGCCGCATCGATCACCGGTGCCTGCGCGTCCAGGCCGAGTGCCGCCGGCTGGAGCTGCGCCACCTGTGGCGGATCGTGCGGTACGGTCGCACACCCGGCGAGCAGGAACGCTGTCAATGCGGCAAGGCCAATCGAGCGATTCATTCCCCGGTCTCCTTGCCCGCGCCGGCGACGCGTTCCGCGGCTGCCAGCAGCTTGGCCAGCAAGGTGACGAGGACTTCGGCCTCCTGCTGGGTGAAGTCGGCAACGACTTCGTTCCAGGTCGACACGACATCATCCTGCAGCTTCGCGACCGTCGCCCGGCCCTCCGGCGTGATCGCGAGGCGCACCACGCGGCGATCGTCGGCGGTGCGATCGCGCGACAGCAGGCCGCGCGCCTCCAGCAGGTCGATCATCCGCGTCGTGGCGCCGGTGGTGATGCCCAGCTCGTGCGACAGCTCGCCGGCATTGCCGACGATGCCGTCGCGCACGACCTTGAGTGCGATCCATTGCTGGAAGCTCAGGTCGAACCCGTCGAACTTGGCCTCGATCTGGCCGGACATGATCTTGTCCAGCCGTCGCAGCAGCCGCCCGGGCGAACGACTCGCCGCGCAATCCTCGATAGTGAAAACAGCCATAAATCTCGCCAAGCAGTATCTGCACGGGCAGATATATTGGCGGCTCAGGCTTTCAAGAGCTCGGTCGAAATTTCCTTTGCAAAGGAGCGGACGGGACGGGCCCGTCCGCTCGATGGCCGTTCAGGCGAAGAAGTCGCGAATCTCCGCGGCGATCTCACCGGCATGTGTCTCGAGTGCGAAGTGTCCGGTATCGAAGAAGGTCACGCGCGCTTCCGGGATGTCGCGCTGGAACGCTTCGGCACCAGGCGGCAGGAAGAACGGATCGTTCCGTCCCCACACGGCCAGGAAGCGCGGCTTGTGCGTGCGGAAATAGTCCTGGAAGGTCGGGTAGAGCGCGACATTGCTCTTGTAGTCGCCGAACAGGTCGAGCTGGACCCGGTCCGCGTCCGGGCGGCCGAGATAGTGATTGTCGAGCGTATAGCCGTCGGGCGACAGGGCAGTGGGGTCGGCGACGCCGTGGCTGTACTGCCAATAGGTGGCCTCGGGCTGCAACATGTTGCGCAGCGCGTCCCGATTGGCGTCCGATGCGTTCTCCCAATAGGCCCGGATCGGGTTCCATCCCTCGCTCAGTCCCTCGAGATAGGCATTGCCGTTCTGCGAGATGATGCCGGCGATCCGTTCGGGATGGCGGATGGCGAGGCGGAAGCCCGTCGGCGCGCCATAGTCGAAGACATAGACGATGAAGCGGTCGAAGCCGACGATCTCGGTGAAGCGCTCGATCGTGTCCGCGATGGAATCGAAGCTGTTTGCCCGGGGATCGTCGGACTGGCCGAAGCCGGGCAGGTCGGGCGCCACGATGTGGAAGCGGTCCGCCAGCAGCGGGATGAGGTCGCGGAACATGTGGCTCGACGACGGGAAGCCGTGCAGCAGCAGCAGCTTGGGCTGCCCCACGGTGCCGGCCTCGCGGTAGAAGATGTTGAGTCCGTCCACATCGACGGTGCGGTTCGAAATCCTGATCATGCTGATAGCTCCTGGCTGGGTTGGAGGTGTCTGGACTTTCTGTAACCTCTGAAAATTTATTAATGAGGTTACAAACTTTGGGGAAAATTCACCGCCCGCTTCGCCGTGCGGCATTGCCCCAATATGCTATCCGAGCAGTGCCTGTTGCGAGTCTCTGCTATTATGTCTAGTCATAACGCTCCACGCCCTTGAAACCCCTCAAGTGGCAATGCAGTGGTTACATTCGATATTTGTAACTTGTCAACGGCAATTTTAGAGGTTACGTATGGAGCCCTCGATCAACGACGGATCACAACCGCAATGCCGCTCGGTACGCCCGCCATGTTCCTCGCCGACGCGAGGGGACTCGATTTCCTCAATTCGGTGGCCACGCCGGTCGATGTGCCGGTCGACTGGATCGGCGACGGTCGGGGCCTGGTCGACTGGCTGAAGCAGTCGGGCCTGGTGCCCGAGGCGCAACTGGAGGAGATTGTGGCGCGGGCGATGCCGGGCGAGCTGGACCGGGTGGCCGATCAAGCGCGTGATCTCCGCGAATGGTTTCGGGGCTTCGTGAAGCGCCATATGGGCCGTCCGCTGGGCGGAGGCGCCTTGGACGCGCTGGCGCCGGTCAATCGCCTGCTGGAGCGCGACGAGACCTATCGCCGCATCGTGATGCGGGACGGCCATGTGGCACTGGAGGCGGCGCGGCGCTGGCGCTCGCCCGAATCGCTGCTCCTGCCGATCGGCGAGGCGATCGCGGAGACCGTCGTGTCGGAGGATTTCGCCCAGGTGAAGGCCTGCCAGGGGCATGACTGCACCCTGATCTTCGCCGACCATACGCGCAGCCGTGCGCGGCGCTGGTGCAGCATGGCGGTATGCGGCAATCGCGCCAAGGTAACCGCGCACCGTGCGCGCCAGCGGGGCGTCGCGGGCTGAGTCCTGTGGCCGCACCGAACGCGACCTGACGCCTGTCTAACCAGCGCCGCTGTCCAGTGAAGCGCATGTCTCGCGCTTCACTGGCGAACCCATCTACGCCAATGGGTCGAAGGTAATGGTGCTCTGAATCTCCTGGGTCGCAGGTCCCACCGACATCGGGCAGATGACGCCAGGCATCGCTGCGACGTCGAACATCTCGGTGATGTGCCCCTCCAGCCGCACCCATTCGACGATATCGCCGGTGGAGAGGCTGACGATCAGCACGCCGCACCAGGGCTCGGCGTCGCGCGCCTTGATCTCCCCGTCGAGCAGCAGTCCCTTGAAGGTGCCGTCGCGCGGCTTGGAGACGGTGACGATGGCATGGCCGTCATGGATCGCCATGCCGCGCAGGAATCCGGGGCAGAAGGCGATGTCTTCCTTCCTGCCGGTCGCCGGATCGACCCGGATGATCTGACCGCGCCCGCTGTCGAGCGCATAGACTTGGTCGCCCACGACCCGGGGGCTGTGCGGCATCGAGAGCTGATCGGTGACGATACGGTTTGTCTGCACGTCGATCAGCACGCCGCCCTCGTGGCGGCGCTCGCGCCAGCCCGAGATCACGTCCGTCCGGCTGACCGCGGTGACATAGCGCACCTCGCCGTCATGGACCGCCATGCCGTTCAGGTGACAGCGATCCTCGGGCGCCAGCTTCGAGATGAAGGGCGGCTTCCAGATCGGCTTGAAGCTGTGCGTGAGATCGAGCGTGCACAGGCAGCTATACTTGGTGTTGACGAAGATCACGCGCCCGTCCTTGTCGACGCCGACTTCGTGGATGTCGATGTCGCCGGTGGTCTGGGCGTTGCGCGGGATCAGCACCTGGTCGAAGCTCTGATTGCCGATCTCGCCGGGGCGAAGCATGTTCTCGAGCCGCCAGAGCTGGAACAGTGAGCCGAGATAGAGGCGGCCGGGCTTCCAGCACACGCCCATGGCGCGGCTGAAATTCTGCTGGTTGAACGAGACCGTGCCGTTCGGCAGCACGCCGACCAGGAACAGCTGGCCTGTCTGGTAGCTGGTGAAGGCGAGGCTGGTCTGGTGGCTGCGCAGCCAGGCCGCGAACCCGCGCGATACCTGGATGCCGGTCGAGCCCGGTGCCGGGCCGGCCTGTTCTGCGCCGGGTGCCGAGGCCTGGCCGGTGTTTCGGGTTTCGGTTTGCGAGTTGGGAATGTCGGTCATCATGGCCTTCGGGAGAAAGAGGCGAGGGTCCGGCGCACGACGGACCCTCGCAAGTCAGGTCAGAACTTGAAGCGGAGCCCCACACGGCCGCCGCCGCCGCTGCCGTTCTTGCCGGCAGTGGCATTGCCCTCGAGGAAGCCGCTGACCTTGCCGGCCCCGCCGATATTCAGGCCGAGGGCGAACTGGCCCACGTCACCCAACCTGCGGTTGACGAGCCGCTCGCTGGCGCCGCCGCTGTCGAAGGTCAGCGCGCCTTCGCCGTCGAACTGGTGGACGAACAGGCCGCGGGCATAGACCGTCGCCTTGGCGCCGCCCTTCAGGGCGAAGCTGGAGCCGAGACGCGCGCCGAGCGAGCCGGTGAAGCCGGAACTGCTCTCCGGATCGATCGTCTGCCCCAGTGCCTGCAGCGCGCCGAAGCTGGAACGCTGATAGGCGAGGGTGGCGATCGGCTCGGCAAAGAACTTGCCGTTGCCGAGGCGGGCACCGACCTCGACCTTGCCGCCGATGTCATCGCCATTGGTGTCGTCCGACCAGTTCGCGACACGGTCGCGCGCATTGGCCCAGTAATGGGCATATTGGACGAGGCCGCTCGCGAAGAAGACACCGACATTGTAGCCGACATACCCGCCAGCATTCAGGCTGTCGTAGCGGATCCGCTCGCCCGAACCCTGCATGTTCAGGTTCGAGTTGAGATAGCCGGCGGTCACGCCGAACACGAGCTTCTCGCCGCCGAAGTCATAGCCCGCCTGGCCGCCGAAATAATCCTGGCGATAGTCGAAGCTATAGGCGGTGCCGCCAACGCTGCGCGTCTCGTTGCGGTTGGCGACGCTGCCATAGGCCTGGCCCCACAGCCCGCCTTGGCCCGGCAGGTCGCGCAGATCGGCCATGTGGCTCGACCAGGTGTCCGCCGACTGGTTCCAGATCGCCTGTCCGCCCTCGTCGAGCTTGAGCAGGCGGTAGACCGGCGCGCCGGCCTGGGCGCTGAGGCCGAAGGAGCCGGAGGTGGCGTCGAACGCCAGGCTGTACTGCACCAGGCCGACATTGGCATTGGCGAGGGTGAAGGCGCTGGCAGCGCTGCCAGTCCCGGCCTTGACCAGCTGGACCGGGCTGCTCAGCAGCCTGGCGCCTTCCGGCGTCACGTCGAGCAGGATGGCGGTCGATCCGGTCGCGGCGCCCCCGATCAACAGCTTGTCCGCGCCGCCCGCGGTCACGTCCAGGCCGAGCATGGCATTGCCCGAGCCGACATAGGCGCCCGACAGGGTCAGCACATCGCCGCCGGTGCCGTTGCGCAGGTCGACGATTCCGTTGTTCTTGAAGGTGGCGAGATTGAGCAGCGAGACCGAGGTGCCACCCACCGCTGCCGCGGCGAGGCGCGCCTGGGCAGTGGCCGGCGCCACACCGAGCTTGAACGTGCCCGAATTGACGAACACGTCGCCGCCGCCGCCGAAATCGCTGTTCTTGGTCGCGATGAAGGTGCCACTGTTGGTGAAGGTGTCGGCGAAGGCCGAGAACTTCACTGCGCCGACCACGACGCCACTATTGGCCACGTCCACACCGCCGCCGCTGACCGCAATGGCATAGCCGGTGCCCCCGCTGATCGTGCCGGCATTGTCGATCCGCGCGGTGCCCGCCGCCGGATTGGCCGGTGGCAGCGGCTGCGGGATGTCCTGGCCGATATAGCTCTCCGGCGCATAGCCCCAATATTGGACGCGGGGCGTAACGTGCGGCGTGGCGTCGATCGTGATGCCGTTCACCGCGCCGCTGATCGTCGCGCCGGACGTGACGGTCAGGCTGTTGTGATAGCTCTGGAGCAGCACGCCATCGATGCCGCCGGTCACCTTGCCATGCACGGCGAGCTGCGCGCTGTCGAAGCCCTGCAGCGCGATCGCGGTGGCCTGAGCCGAGCTGGTGTTGCCCGTGTCTGCCCGCACGTTGCGCCCTTCGGCGAAGATGCCGATCGAGTTCTTGCCGGTCACCGCGACCGTGCCGCTGTGGATGTCGGCATTGCCGGTGGTGGTGCTCACCATGATACCGTCCGAGTTCGCCCCGGCGGTGGTGACGCCCTTGACCGTCACCGAGATGGTGCTGCCGGTCGTTGCCGTCTCCGGATCGCGCGGGTCGGGGAAGGGGAAGCCGTTGGCAAGGTTGCTGGACCCGTTCTTGGCATCCTCTGGCGGCTCATAGGGATAGACTTCCGAGTGGCGCTTGGCCTCGGTCACTTCGATGCCGTTCGAGCCGCGGCCGACGGTCGAGACGGTGCCGACGTCGATGGCGATGTCGCCGGGGGACGAGGCCCGGACGCCTGCGCTGAAATACGCGCCCTTGGTGCTGATCGCGCCGCCGCCGCTGATCTTGATCCCGCCATTGCCGGCATAGGCGACGATGGCAGTGGAAAGCACGCCCTCGGTCGAGACCTTGCCGCTGACGTCCAACTCGGCGCGGTGACCGTCGAGATGGACGGCCTGGGCGTAATAGCCCTTGGTCGAGACGTTGTTGAGCTTCGCGCCGGCGGTCTGGTTGGCCGAATAGATGCTTACGCCGCGCGCCTGGTCACCCTCGGTGGTCAGGTCGCCGGTGACGATCGCCATCGCGCTGCCGAGCTTGGTGTTGTCGGAAAGCAGCATGCCCGATGCGCCCCAGCCCTTGGTCGACAGCGAGCCAAGCGTGACGGTGATGCCGCCCGCGCCATTGGACGGATCGGCACCGATGCGATTGCTGGTCACCGCCACCACGCCGTTGCTCTGGCCACCGGCGGTGCTGATTGCGTCCTGCGACACCGTTATGGCGCCGCCCCGGTTGCTATAGGCGTTCACGCCGTCGCCGAACTGGCCCTGGGTCGAGATCGTGCCATGGCCGTTGACCGTCACATCGCCATCGGCGCGGACATAGATGCCGTTGGCGAGATAGGCGTCATTGGCGCCACCATTGGTGGTGGCGATCGTGCCGTTGTTGGTGATCGTCGCATCGCCGCCGCTGGCGATCGCGGCGATGGCGCTGTAGCTGCCCGACTTGTCGATCCTGCCGTCGATCTCGAGCGTCACCGAATGGCCCGATGCAAGGATCGTGTTGGCATAGGCCCCGGCGCTGGCGTCCTTCACCTTGACGTGGACATCGCCCTGGCCGGACGTGCTGACCGCCTCGATCGCGTTGGTATAGTCGGCACCGACATGGACGCTGCCAGCGGTCAGATCGACATCGCCATAGACCGAGCGTGCGCTGACGCCGACAGCGCCTTCGCCGCTGGTCGTGACACTGCCGACATCGACCGAGACGTTGCCGGACAGCGTCGAGGCATAGATGCCCCAGGCGCGATCGCCGTGCGTCTCCACCGAGCCTACGCTCACCGATACATCGACGCCCTCGGCATTGGCGAAGGTGCGGATGCCGTGCGATTGATAGCCCTGGGTGACGACGTCGCCGGCATGGATGGTGATCGTGCTGGGGCTGTCATGCGCGATCCCGGTGTCGAGCGAGAGGGCATAGATGCCCGCCGCATTGTCACCCGTGGTGCCGATATGGCTCTGGTCGACCGAGATCGAGCCGCCATAGGTGATAGCGTAGACGCCCTTGGCGCCCAGGCCCTTGGTGTCGATGGTGCCGGTACCGGTGACGGAGATGTCGCCCCCGCCGAACGAGACCGCGTAGATGCCGCGCCCGCCGGTTGCCTCGGTGGTGATCTGGCCCTGATTGTGGACAGAGACATTGCCGCCGGCAAAGGCCGCGACCGCATCCGAATAGACGTCCTTGGTGGCGATATGGCCGGTGGTGGTCACATCGACCGAACCATTGCCATAGGCGACCGCGTTGATCGCGTTCGAGCCGAAGCCGTCGGTGGTGACGTTGCCGGCGGTGATGGTGACACTGGTGCCCGAAGCATCGATGCCGCGCGCCAGATCGCCTTCGGTGGTGATGGAGCCGGCCTTCACCGTCACATCGTCCATGGCGCCCGCCTGGATGCCGACGCCGAGATAGCCCTTGGTCTCCACCGTATCGGCATCGACCGAGACGTTGATGCCCGAGGCGCTGATGCCGAACGAGCTGTCGCCCGTGGTGCTCACGCTGCCTGCGTCGATATGGACGTCGCCATAGCGATCCCCAGCCGAAATGCCGAAGCTGAGATTGCCGCTGGTGGCGACCGACCCGACCGTGATGTTGGTGTCGCCGCTGGATGCGTAGGTGAAGATGCCGGCGGTGTAATCGCCGCTCGTGCTCACCTGGTCGGCCGTGATGGTGACCTTGCCGCCCAGCGCATAGTTTATCGCATCGATGCCGTCGGCGTATTTGCCATGGGTCTCGACGGTGCCGGCGTTGATCGTGATGTCGCTGCCCGGGCCATCGGCAATCGCGCGGATGCCAGTGGCGGCATAGCCCTGGGTGGTGACGGAGCCCGCGGTGATCTTGGTATCCGCCTGCGTGCCGAGGCTGATCGTCTCGATGCCGATCGCGCCGTCGCCGCTGGTGACGACCGTACCGACCTCGACCGTATTGGTAGTGCCCGCCGAGTTCTGCTTGCCGCCGGCATAGGAATAGACGCCTACCGCATTCTGGCCGCTGGTCGTCACCGTGCCGGCATGGACCGAGACGGTGCCATAATAGCTGGCGGCGATGATGCCGCCCGAACCGGCGCCGAGCGTCGTGACTTCATCCGCATCGATGCTGATCGAGCCGAGCGGTGCGAAGCCGAACACGCCATTGGCATAGTCGCCGTGGGTCTCGACCTTGTCGACCTTGATGCTGCTCTGGCTGTTCTGCGCAGTGTTGACCAGGGTGATGCCGTCGGAGCCGAGGCCCGAAGTGGTGACGGTGCCCGCCTCGACGGTGATATGATGGTCGTCCTGGCCATTGTCATGGACGAAATTGCTGTTGGCGTAGATGCCGACCGAATAGTCGCCGGTGGTGCTGACGGTGCCGGCATGCACCTCCACAGCCGCGCCGACGGCCTTGATCGCGCCGGAATCCAGGAAGGTGCCATAGCCCTGGCCCGTGGTGCTGACGGTCTCGACGTTCACCGTGGTCGTGCCGCCCGAATAGGCGGTGATGCCGCGCCCGCCGACGCCACTGGTCTCGACGGTGTCGGCGTTGATGGTCGTGTCGTGCTGGTAGCTCCAGCCATAGATGCCGTCGGCGCCGTAGCCGCTGGTCTTCACCGAGCCGACCGTGATGGCCGTGCTGCCGTTATAGGCCGTGGCGCGAACGCCCGATGCGGCGAAGCCGCCGGTTTCGATATTGCCTGCGGTGATCTCGATGCCGCCGGAATTGCCGCCGACATTGGTGTTCGCGTTGATGCCGTCCGCGCGATAGCCCTCGGTATGGATGTCGCCGGCATGGATGGTCATGTCGCCATAGCCATATGCCCGGACACCGCCCGAGTTGCTGCCCTGGGTGGCGATGTTGCCGGTGGTGATCGTGGTGGTGCCGGTGGCGACGGTATCGACGCCGGGCATGTCATCGCCAGTCGTGGCGATGTTGCCCTTCTCGACCACGACGTCGCCGCCGATCAGCGCAGCGGCGCGCGGCGCCGCGATGGTCAGATCCGCGACCGGCGCCGGGGCACTTGCCACTGGTTGCACCCAGCTCGGGGTCCGCTGGATCTGGATGCCGCCGGTCGGCGCGACGATGGGGGGCGCCGAGAAGCGGTCGGCCGGAAGGCGGGTGAGATCCTGGGGAAGCGGCTCGTTCTGGCGGGCGTGGAAGCGGGTCGGGGGCGGCAGGAGCTGCAGTGCGGTGAGCGTGAGCGGCGAGCGGGCCGGAAGCTGCTGGGCCTGGGCAGGCGCGGCGGCGAGCAGGGCTGCGCCGGCACCCGATAGGGCGGTGCCGAGCGCAAGCGCCCGGCGCAGGGCGCCGCGGCGGGACAAGAGGGTAGGGGATGCGATCCGGGTTCGGCGATTCTGCTGCAAAATCTGGCTCCCTGTCATATATTTGAAGGGCGCTGCTGCTACCGGCGGATCCGTCGGAACTCGTTCTTCTCGCGTCCCGCCGGCACGGTTTCGGCGCGCCCTCATTGACTGAAGGACGTCACCGGAAAGCGGACACCTTATGGGTGGTTCGTTTTTTTCGTTGCACCGTTGTGCGGCGCATCAAAATTTCGCGTCGAAGCCCAGTCGGACGGTGCGCGGCTGTTGTGGCGTCGCTTGCGGATCGTAGATCCGATAGGGCGTGCCGAGCGCGAACCGGTTGGCGTGGCCGTCCTGTAGGTTGGTCACCTGCAGGCTGAATCCGCGCCGGGCATTGCCCAGCCGCAGCAGCACCCGGTCATCGAGATAATTGCCCTGCGCGGCATCGAGCAGCGGTCCGGCGCCGATGTGCGAGCCGCCGAAATAGCGCAGGTTCGCCGAGAAGGTCAGCGCAATGCCGGCTGCGACCGGGGTGGAATAGTCGAGATTCGCCTGGGCGCCGAGCCGCGCGACATTGGGCAGCGCCTGGCCGCGAACCACTACCGAGGCGACACGCGCATCGGTGAGCCGGCTGCGGTTGAGGAAGATGCCGGCCCCCAGCCGCAGCCCGGCATGCGGGCGCCAACCCAGTTGTCCCTCGGCTGAAAGAATCTCGCCATCGCCGATATTCTGGGTGACCGGATCGCCGCCGAGCGACACCACTTCGGCCAGGATATCGTTCCAGCGGGTCCAGGCGCCGCTCAAGGCCATATCGAACGTGCCGCCGGGCGTGTGGTAGCGCAGTCCCCCCTCGATCGCGCCGATCCGGTCGCCGTCATAGGACCGGCCGCGGACTCCGCTGATCCCGAAGCCGCCCGGGCGAAAGCCATGCTGGTAGCGCGCGAACAGCAGGAGGCCGCGGGCAGGTTTCCAGGCGAGGGCGAGGCTGGGAAGCGCCCGCTTCTCGACATGCCGGCCGGCGATCGAAACCGGATCGCCGAAGATCGGGATTGTGCTCGGCCCAGTATAGGCCCGTGCGGCGCCCTTCACCTCGGCGACGGTCAGGCGCGCGCCGGCGGTGGCGACAAGGCCCGGTGCGAGCGGTAGGTCCGCTTCGCCGAAGAACGTGGCCTCGCGCACGCGATTGTCCGCCTGTTCGCGCGGCGAGGTTCCGCCGTCCGAAGCCGCGCCGATGCGCCCCAGGCGGCTGCTATTGTCGAGCAGGCTGATGCCGAGCAGCCAGCCCGAGCCATCGGCATGGCGGGCGGAGAGCCTGGTCTCGTTGACCAGCATGGTCGTGCGTCCGCGCTGCGCCACCAGGAAGCCCATGCCGCCATTGCCGGCATCATAATGCTCGGTGACGTGCTGGAGCACGCTTGCCGTCGAGGATATCAACGACAGATCTCCCCAGCGCCGGAAGAGCGTCAGGTCGGCGAGCCGGTAATCGTCGACATAGCCCAGTCGATCGGGTGTCGCCCTGCTGAGGGCGGAGGGGCCGCCGGCCGCATCGATCCAGGGGCTGTCGTCGCCGCGGATCGTCTGCGCGACGCCGCCGATATCCACTGTCCAGTCGCCAAGCACGGCACGCAATGTGGCGCGGCCGCCCAGCGTGGTGATCCCGTTGATATCGTCCTTGTGCAGCAGTGGATTATCGACATAGCCGCCCGCGAGCTCGGCATAGCCGACCAGGCGCAGGCCGATGCGGCCGGGGACCAGCGGCAGGTTCAGCATCGCCGCGGCGTCGCCCCCGGGGTCGCCGTGCCGCGTGCTGCTCAGGCCGGCCGCCGCGCTTCCCGCGATCCGGTCGAGTTCCGGGCGGGCCGTGACGATGTGGATCACACCGCCCAGCGAACCGGCGCCGTAGAGCGTGCCCTGCGGGCCTTCGAGCACCTCGATCGAGGCGATGTCGTAGAGGCGGAGATCCGGATCCGGTGCGTTGTAGGTCAGGCGGGTTTCGTTGAGATACTGGCCGGTGGTCGCCTGGCTGGGGCCGGTGAAGCCGGAATCGATCACGCCGCGCACGAACAGCTTGTTGCGGCCCGGCCCGAAATGCGTCGTTCCCACACTGGCCAGCCGGTGGACCAGCGCCTCGCTGCCCTGTGCCGCGGTGTCGAGCCCGATCCTTTCGGGGGACAGCATCGCTACCGTGCCCGGATAGGCGTCGAGACGGGTGGCGCGCTTCGATCCAAGCACCAGGATCTCGGCCGGTGGCGGCGCTTCCGGCACCGGTGAGGGGGTGCGCGCCGGAGCGGGTGATTTCCGCGGTGCGGGGCGCCGCTCGATGCGCCACAATCCGCCGCGCCGGTGCGCTACCGCAATGCTGTCCCGCAGCAGCCGGTCGAGGGCCTCGGCGGCGGTCATGAGCCCGCGTATGCCCGGCACGCGCAGCGATTGCAGCGCTGGATCCGCGGTGCCTATGTCGATACTCGCCTGTCGCGACAGCAGCGCGAGCGACTGGCCCAGCGTGCCTGCCGGCAGATCGATCATCATCTGGCGGTCGCCGGCATGGGCGATGCCGGAGATGCAGAGGATCGGGACCAGCGGCGCGCCGAGCTTCACCGTTCGGAGAGTCTCCAGCCGGTGCCGTCGCGCCGTGCCCGCACGCCCATCAACGCGGCAGCGCGCGCAATCACGGCTTCAGGCGGCGCGTCGAGATGAAGGCCGCCGCTGAAGCGCCGTCCGGCCAGCCCGGTATCGAGCGTCACCGGCACGCCGGTTGCGCGTGCCAGGTCGGCGGCGACCAGTTCCAGGGGAACCTGGTCGTAGGTCAGCCGCCGGGCGCGCCAGGCTGCCACGTCCGCCGGCGCGATCCGGGCGGTACGGATCGTGCCGTTCGCCCCACGCGTCAGGCTGTCGCCCGGATTGAGCCGAAGCGAGGTCGCGCCTTCCCGATACTGGACGGCGCCTTCGGCCACGGCGACGCGCACCCCAGCGCCGTCGCGAACCACGTCGAACACCGTGCCGATATCGTGCAGCTGCGCCGCGCCTACACTGACGACGAAGGGCGCATCGGCACGGTGGACGACGGCGAAGCGGGCCTCTCCGCGCTCCAGTCGGACCCGGCGCGGATCGGCGCCCTCGAGGACGAGCCGGGTGTCGCCGTTGAGCGCGACGCGGGTGCCGTCCGGCAGGCTTGCCTCGCGCGTCTCCCCGGCACGCGTTTCGAACACCGTGTCCGGCAGTGCGCCCGGCGCCAATGTCCACCAAAGCCCGACGGCAAGCGCGACCGATGCCGCAATCGGCAGCAGTGCCGCCGCCAGCCACCGCCGCTTCCGAACTGGCTCGAGCGCGATCACCTCGGCAGAGGGCAGGGGCTGGGCGAGGGCTGCTGCCACGTCCGCATCCGCCGTGGCGAGCGGCCAATAGGCATCGGCATGGGCGCTGTCCGCACCCAGCCAGGCGTCGAACGCCGCCCAGTCCGCCGCATCGGCATGTCGCAGGCGGATCACCCAGTCGAGCGCCTCCTGCCGGATCCGGTTATTGGCGTCCGTCATGGCCATGTCCTCAAGACGTCACCGAAACCGCTACGCCTCATCGCGCATGCTCCGCCAATCAAGGAGCGCGGCATAAGCGCGCCGCAGATGTTTTTCGACGGTGCTGACGCCCAGCCCGAGTTCCTCGGCGATGCGCCGCTGGACGATCCCGTCGATCCGGTGGCGGCGAAAGATGGTGGCGGTGGGCTCGCCCAGCGCCGTGACGGCGACGTGGACCGCGCGGATCTCTTCCTCGGCGATCATCCGCCGGTCCGTGTCGGGTTCCTCGGACGTGCCGGGCACGCTCCCGCCGGAGATGTCGGCCCATTCCGTATCCCGCCTCGCCGAACGCATTTCGCTCCGCCTGCGGTCGAGCATGAGATTGTGAAGCAGCCTGTAGAGATAGGAGAGGGGCTGATCCGGCTGCTCGCGTCCGCGCAGGCTTTCGATCCGAAGCCAGGCCTCCTGCATCAGGTCCTCCGCTTCGGCGCCGGCCCCGGCCCGTACCAGGAAGCCGAGCAGCCGCGTGCGATCGCGGAGAAAAACGGCTTCCAGCGTTTCCGGAGCAGCATTCTTCGCGTTCATACGCAGTGGCACGACCGATTTGGGATTCCGCTTGCGCGAAGGTGAAGTCGGAAAGGCTAGTTGGACTGTTCGGCCTTGTCCACTGTGTGTCCGAATGCCCCCTCGCCAGGTGCCGGGCGAAGTCGAGGCTCGTTATTTCGCCGGCATGCGATAAGAGGAGCCATGAAGCGGTCGATCAACATCGTCGGACTGGCGCGGCATCTGGGGTTATCGGTTTCCACCGTTTCCAAGGCTCTCAACGCGCGATCGGATGTCAGCGAGGCGACGCGGAAACGCGTCCAGGAGGGCGCGGCGGCGCTGGGCTTCTCTCCTGACCCTGCCGCGCGACGCTTGCGCCGCCAGACATCGGAGACGATCGGCTTCGTGCTGTCCGCCCCCCAGTCGAATTTCGTGAACCCGTTCTTTCTCGACCTGCTGATGGGGATCGAGGATGGACTGGAGGGCACGCCCTTCCAACTGGTCATGGTCACCGGCCGCAATCCCGAAGCCGAGATGGAGAGCTTCCGGCGCCTCGTGGAAGTCCAGCGCGTCGATGCGGTGATGTTCGGACGGACCCGCAGGGAGGATCCGCGGATCACCTATCTTCAGGGGCGGGGCGTGCCGTTCGTGACCCTGGGCAGGAGCGAGACCGGCGATCCCTTCCCCTATGTCGACATCGACCGGAGCGTTGCCGGGCGAGATGGGACGGCGCGTTTCGTCAGCCTGGGCCATCGCCGGATCGGGCTGATCTCGACCCCCGGTGCTCTCATGATGAGCAAATATCTGTTCCAGGGCTACCGCGCGGCGCTCGAGGCCGCGCATTTGCCGTTCGATCCCGACCTGGTCCTGGAGGCGGAACTCGCGGAGAAGGGCGGGCTGGATGCGGCGCGGCGCCTTCTGGCGCTGGAACGGCCGCCCACCGCCCTCATGTGCGGGCACGACCTGATCGCGACCGGTGCCATGCAGGCAATATCCGAAACCGGCAAAAGGCCGGGTAGCGATGTTGCGGTCATCGGCTGCGACGACCACCCGCTGGGCCCTTATCTGCGCCCGCCCCTGACCACCTTTTCCGCGCCTGCGCTCGAGGCGGGCCGTCGAATGGCCGAACTGCTTTTCGCGCACCTGGATGGCGCACCCGCGGAGACCCTGCAGGAAGTCTGGGCTCCCGAAATTATCCTGCGCGCCTCGGACGGGCTCCCGCTCGATTCCGGTGTGGCGGCTTGAACCTTCGCTTCCTCTAGCGCTCGGGGTGGCGGTCGCTCCTGAGCAAGGGCGCTTTCTCGTCATTTCGAAAACGTTTTCGCCTCACTGTCAGATTTGATGAGATTGGCGAGGGCCGACAGGTAAGAGCGGCTGTGCCGGCTTCTTGACAAGCTCGGGTCCGATACATAATTTACGAAAACGTTTTCGAATAAATGTCTACCATCCCGTGCGCCGGCGAATGCCGTCACTGCGGATGACCCCTGGCGCTTTCCAGGCGTGGTTGCCTGTTCAGCGTGAACCAGACTCAAGGAAGCATATCATGACGAACCGAGAAGGCGGCTGCTTGTGTGGTGCCGTCCGCTACAGCCTGGCAGCGAAGCCAGGCTTCACCGCGATCTGCCACTGCCACCATTGCCAGAAGCAGAGCGGCGGAGCCTTCTCCGTCAATTTGTTCGTCTACGCAGGCGATTTCGAGATCAGCGGGACGACTCAGGTCGTCCGGACCGTGGGCGATAGCGGCCAGGCATCCGATCGCTTCTTCTGCCCGGCCTGCGGGTCCCCGATCATGACGCTCGCGCCGAACCTTCCCGGCGTCGTGCTGGTGAAGGCGGGGACGCTAGACAGCAGCGAGGGGATCGTACCCCAGGCCGAGATCTACACCGATTTCGCGGTGCCCTGGCACGTGCCGACGGAAGGTGCTGCACTCTCGGCGCGCGCGCCCGATCCCGCCGGGGCCGAGCTCTGACCAGCACGATCGCCACCGACATTCTACCTTCACAACCTTGTAAGTACAGGATCCTGCAGTGAGCTTTCAAAGCATCAACCCGGCGACGGGCGAACCCGGAAACGCCTATCCCTTCATCACCGATACCGAATTGTTCGACGCGCTCGGGACGGCGGATCGGACCTTCCATGACGACTGGCGCAGGCGCCCGATCGCCGAGCGTGCCGGAATCGTGGCGCGCGCCGCCCAGATCCTGCGCGAGAAGCGCGACGAGTATCAGGGCTATCTGACCCGCGAAATCGGCAAGGTCACCCGCTTCGGTTACATGGAGGTCGATCTCGCCGCCGATATCCTCGACTATTACGCGAAGCATGGTGAGCGTTTCCTGGCGCCGCAGCCGCTGCTGGAGGCCCCGGGCGCGACGGTTTTCGCCGAGCCGATCGGCGCCATCCTTGCCATCGAGCCGTGGAACTTTCCCTATTACCAGCTCGCTCGCGTGGCGGGGCCGCAGCTCGTCGCCGGCAATGTCGTGCTGATGAAGCACGCGCCGAACGTCCCGGAATGCGCGCTTGCCTTTGCGCGGCTGTTCGAAGAGGCGGGCGCCCCGGCGGGCGCCTATACGAACCTCTTCTGCAGCGTCGAGCAGGTCGCCGCGCTGATCGACGACAGTCGCGTCCGCGGCGTCGCCCTGACCGGCAGCGATCGCGCCGGCGCCGCAGTGGCCGAGCGTGCCGGACGTAATCTCAAGAAGGTGATCCTCGAGCTCGGCGGAAGCGATCCCGCGCTCATCCTGCCGGGAGCGCCGCTCGACTATGCCGCCGACCAGGTGGTGATGGGCCGCACCTTCAATTCGGGCCAGGGCTGCGTCAACATCAAGCGCGTGATCGTCGTCGGCAAGGCGCGCGGCGCCGAGATGCTGGCCAAGCTCAAGGCGCGCTTCGACGCGCTCAAGGTGGGAGATCCGATGGACGAGGAGACCAATCTCGGCCCGCTGGTCAGTGAACGCCAGCTCGAGACCTTGCTGGGCCAGGTCGCCGCAGCCAGGGCGGCGGGCGCCGAAATCGTGCGCGGCGGCACGCGGCTCGATCGTCCCGGCTTCTTCCTCGATCCGGCGATCATCACCAACATCACGCCAGACAATCCCCTGTTCAACCAGGAGGCGTTCGGCCCGGTGCTCTCCTTCTATGTGGTCGGTACCGAGGAAGAGGCGATCGCGCTCGCCAATGCCACGCAGTTCGGCCTGGGCGGCTACGTCTTCGATGCCGACACCAGCCATGCCCAGCAAGTCGCGGCCCGGATCGACTCAGGCATGGTCTACATCAACACCTGCTTCAGCGACGCGCCGGAAACGCCGTTCGGCGGTGTGAAGAATTCGGGCTTTGGTCGCGAGCTTTCGGAAATCGGGATCGGCGAGTTCCTGAACCGCAAGCTGGTCAAGACGACCGAAATCGCCTGATCGCGCGAGCGGGCAGGGCGATGTGCACAGCCATGGATCGACAGTGTCGCCCATGGCCGTGCGTGCGCGGCGACCCGTTCCGATGGCCGACGCGGCTCACGCCCGCTTCAGAAGATGGAACGGCAGGCGGTGCGAGATCCAGCCGGCGGCGGACCCGATAGCGCTGGCGCCGAACAGATGTGCGACGCTTTCGAGCGAGGGCTCGAGATGCGCGGCGAACCACGCCACCAGGCCCAGGAAATAGCCCAGCAGATTGTTCAGGATGGGAAGACCGCGCAGCGCCACGACGAGCAGGGCGACAACGAAGACCACGACCGGAAGCGCCAGCCCCGCTCCCGCGACCGCCGCCAGCGGCGGAATGGCCAGCGAGGCAAGCAACCCGATCGTCAATCCAAAGCCTACACAGGCAAGGTTCTCAAGGGCCCCGCGCGTATCGAGGCCGCGGGTGAAGAAGGCGATCCAGCCGACGAACATCGCCCAGACAGGCACCGACAATGCCAGGCTGGCGGCGGCGGCGAGGGCGGCAGTGGTGGCTGCCACCATGGTGGTTATGACGAAACCGTACCGAGAGGGGGTGGCGGCCGGGTGGGCCGGATGGATGCTGCTACTCATGATGATCTCCTTGTGATGGCGGCTGCGTGCGCCAACCGGAGCATGACCTCTGAGGGGCCAGGGATAATCATGTATCCTTGGACATCACCATTCTGTCGCGGCGAACAATTGGGATATACGGAAGAGACACCGCCGCCCAGGGCTCGCTGTGCGTGCTCCTAGACGCCAAGGCTGCCCAGGAGGATCTCGGTCTGCTCCTCGAAGCGACCGCGGTCATAGTCCACCAGAGCCATCCGCCAGAGGCCCTGCACATAGGTTGTCAGGATCGCAGCGAGAGCGCCATCCTCGATGCGCGCCGACGGACTCTGCGGGTCCCGGGCGAGGCGCGAGGCGAATTGGGCTTCGAGATCCTTCAGTCCCTTCGCGGCCCGCTGCCGCAGTTCAGGATCGACGAGCACCTCCTCCTCCACGGTCGCCGCGATCATGCAGAGTTTGGATGGGGCCTTCGCGTCGTCGAGATAATCGAACATGTGCGCGAAGAAGGCCCTGATGCCAGCGCCCGCGTCCGGCGCCGACGCCATCAGCCGCATCCGCTCGGCAACCACCGTCTCATCGTACCGTGCCAGGCACAGGAGGAAGAGGTGCCTCTTGCTCTTCAGGCTGTGGTAGAAGGAGCCCTCGCCAATCTCCATCTCCTTCAGGAGATCGCGGATTCCGGTGCCCGCATAGCCTTTCCGCCAGAACAGCTCGGTGGCCCTGTCGAGGGCCTGATCATAGTCGAACGTCAGTTTGCGCGCCATTCCGCCGAGCTAGGACAACTGTAGCAGTCGTTAAAGAAAAATCTTGACCGCAATGCGGCGCGCCCACAATTGTAGCGAGCGCTACAGAATCGCTGGGCAGCGACATGCCCGCGGGCGCTCCCGCTCATCCTTGTTTGGAGTCGAACATGACCGTTCCCGCCGATCCGTCCGTCCAGGTAGAGGGGGCTGCGTCCTACGGGCTGCCTCCGGCCAGCGAGGCGATCAGCCCCTTCCACGTCGATGTGCCGCAAGCTGCGCTGGACGATCTGCAGGCGAGGCTGGCCCGGACCCGTTGGCCCGAGCGCGAAACGGTGGACGACTGGTCGCAAGGGGTGCCGCTCGCCTCCGCGCGGGCGCTGATCGACTATTGGCGCGAGGATTATGACTGGCGCGCATTCGAAACGAAGATCAATGGCTTCCCTCAGTTCAGGACGCTGATCGATGGCGTGGGCATCCACTTCATCCATGCGCGTTCGCCGCACCCCGGCGCGTTGCCGATCCTGCTTTCGCATGGCTGGCCGGGGTCGGTCGTCGAGTTTCTCGACGTCATCGACCGGCTGACCGACCCGGTGCGCTTCGGCGGCAAGGCCACGGACGCCTTCGATGTCGTGGTGCCGTCGATGCCGGGCTATGGCTTCTCGGATCGCCCCTCGGGCACCGGATGGAATCCGGGCCGCATCGCGCAAGCCTGGACCAGTCTCATGCGCGACAAGCTCGGCTACAGGCGGTGGGTGGCCCAGGGCGGGGACTGGGGCTCCGCCGTGACGCACGCCCTGGCGAGCCAGCGCCCCGAGGGACTGCTCGCCGCGCATGTGAACCTGCTCTTCGTGGTGCCGGAGGTCCCGCCCGCCAATCCGACTGCGGAGGAGCGGGCCGCACTTGATGCGATCGAGCGCTTCGTGAGCGACAAGGCCGGATATGCCGACCAGATGAATACGCGTCCCCAGACGATCGGCTATGGATTGACGGACTCTCCAGTGGCGCTCGCCACATGGATGTACGAAAAATTCCAGGAGTGGACCGACAATGAGGGGCGACCGGAGCATGCGCTGAGCATGGACCAGATGCTCGACGATATCTCGCTCTATTGGTTCACCGGGACGGGTGCTTCGAGTGCCCGGCTCTACTGGGAAGGTGTCGGGGCGACGATCCGCGATCACGGCTTCTTTTCCGCTGCGCGCGGCACCGGTGCACCCATAGAATTACCGATGGCCGCGACGATCTTTCCGGCCGAGACCTTCCTCCCGCCGCGCGCCTGGGCGGAAGCCGCGTGGCCCCAATTATTCTACTGGAATGAAGTGGAGAAGGGCGGCCATTTTGCCGCATTCGAGCAACCGGCGATTTTCGCTCAGGAGATGTGGAAGGTCTTCCGGGGTCTTCGGGGCTAGAAGCCAGATCAGGCGCGTGCTCTTTGCTTGCCCGTCGCTCAGTCGGCCGTGATCGTCATCCGGGCAATGCGCCCGTCGTGCATCGAGAAGGCGAAGCGGCTCGGCCCGGTAAAGCCATTGCCGCCCACCTGAACGCGCATCCAGGCGGTATCCCCATGCTCCCCGGTATCTTCCAGGGTGAAGTCGGCGGCCACGCCGATCAGTTCACGGTCCGACCAGGCCCGGATCGCTTCATGCCCGCGATAGATCGAACCCCAGTCATCGACCACGCCCATGGTATCGAACAGGTCGAGAAACCGCGAGACGTTTCCGTCGTTGACGGCGGCAATCACGGCGGAAACGATCGCGGGCGTGGTCATGACATTCCTTGCGGCGACTGAACTGCTCAGCCTCGATCTCGGGGCGTGCCCCGGGGTGGACCATCACGCCGATCCTGTCGCGAATATACGGAACCACGTCCGCAGAAAAGCGGAGCCACGGGTGCGCGGAGGCGCGCAACAACAGCGAGAGTCGGAAATGGCAGGCCATCGTGGATGAAATTCGAACTTCGTTATGGGAACAGGCGGACGATATTGCGGCCCGAGTTCTCAGCTTACGGCTGATTGGCCTTTTATCCGGCGGCGCCACCAAAACTGCATGGCGATAGCTGAGCCGGCGCGCATCGCCGTTGGCTCGCAACCGCTGGGCGAAGCTGGCTCAGGCCAGGCTATGCACTGCGGGTTGGTCCCTGCGGTCGATGCAAAGCCATTGGCCCGTAGTCCGTCCAGCGCATTCGGAAAGCAGGAATGCGGCGACATTGGCGACTTCACCGGCGTCGGCCGGGTGCGGAAGGGGCGGCGTAGTAAAGCGGGTGTTGCGATCGGTTTGCTGGAGGGGAGCAACAGCTACTCCACCTGGAATCACGGCGTTTACGCGGATATCATCTTTCGAGAGGAGGGTCGCCCATTCCTGCGTAAGTCCGATCATGCCTGCTTTGGCGGCGACATAGCTGGCCGATTCGTCGAACTCAAAGCCAACCCGTTTCGCGATGCTCACGATGGAGCCGCGCGTTCGGCGCAGATGTGGCAGGCAGGCTTGGGTCATCAGATGATGGTGCGCCAGGTTGCGGGTGACCGAAGCGAAGGCAGGTTCCATCTCTTCCGTTTCCGGCTCGCCGCGGGCCCCGTTCACCAGGGCATCGATGCGGCCGAACCGGCTTGCGACCCGCTGGACTGCCGCAGTGCAAGCGGCAGAATCCGCAAAGTCGACGATCTGTGCCGGAGCACCGGTGCGCGCGAGCAGTTCGGCGGGGGGAAGAATGCTGTCCAGAATGAACGGGATCGCGCCTTCGCTGGCGAGAACGCTCACCACCGCGGCGCCGATGCCGCTGGCACCGCCGGAGACGATCACCACCTTGTTGTCGAGGTCGAGGTTCATTGGGCACGTACCTGCGCCGCAGCCAATGCATCCGTCCTGGCCAGTCGGTTCAACGCGCATTTCCTCGTTGGAGGGCGGATGCCACCCTCGCTGGTGATATTGTAGGACTATTGAAACTAGTTTCAAGCGCGACCCTCGTCCCTGTTTCCTCATGCGTCTAGTGATGCTGCGTATGGCGACTCTGGCTTGACCGCTGATTTTGTCGGACTAAGATTCTGAGGAGGCTGTGAGCTGAGCACTTCGTCCAGCGTCCACTTTCGCCTGAGAACAGATCAGAACAGGGAGGATTAATGATCGACCTCGTCCGTCCGGGCGCCGCCGTTGCGCTCCTGCTGGCCTCCGCGTCGCCGGCTCTTGCGCAGACCGACGCGTCCGCGCCGGTGGAAATGGTGGTGGATACCGCCAAGCCCGGCAGCAAGATCGACCGCAACATCTTCGGCCAGTTCGCCGAACATCTCGGCACCGGCATCTATGGCGGCGTCTGGGTTGGCAAGGACTCCCCGATCCCCAATGTGCGCGGCATCCGCAAGGACGTGGTCGCGGCGCTCCGCGCGATCCGCGTGCCGAACGTGCGCTGGCCGGGCGGCTGCTTTGCCGACGAATATCACTGGCGCCATGGC